>Ga0265295_1000190_pt1 | contig 127162 bp, 113 predicted proteins | sample Munlansysbiofilm_FD_192503 | JGI IMG/M metagenome (GOLD analysis project Ga0265295, IMG submission 192503) | Leachate microbial communities from a municipal landfill in Southern Ontario, Canada - Methane capture system biofilm | ecosystem: Engineered > Solid waste > Landfill > Unclassified ...
TGATGACACCCGATCTGCGCCTGGCTTTGCACCACATTGGCAGTATAGCCGGTGCCATCTCAACAGAAGACATCCTGGGGGAAATCTTTTCCCGCTTTTGCATCGGGAAATAGAAGTTAGAAAATAACCCTATAGAAGCCCCCTAAAAACACCATATAACTAATTGATTTATAGCCACCTTGCACGGATGGCTATTTTTATTGTTGTTTATTGGTTTTTATGGATATTTTGTGTATTTTTGTACCACATTTGTACCACACGCGGTACAAGCCTTGTAGAATCTTTCGGCAGTAGGCGAAAACTTTACAACACTTTACAAGGTTTTACAACTTTCTGCCACCAGATGGCGCAATAGAGGTCCCAGGAAACCTCGCTATGTAGAATTTAGAAAAATGGTCGGAGGACGCACATACTACTCGATTTCCGAGGCTTCGCGGATGCTCGGCGTTTCACGCCCGACCATCTACGCGCGTATCAAGTCCGGAGACCTCCTCGCCGTCCAGGTATCCCCGAAAACCATTCGTATTCCCATAGAAGAACTTGAGGCCAAGCCAGTCCGCTACGCCCCTGCCCCATCATCCATCAAGGACATCCGCCGAGCGATCGAGTCAATGATTACCCGCGACCAAGCGATAGCCAAGTATGACATCAGCCAGCAGTGGTTCTATAAGAAGGTACGCGCAGCCGGTATCAAAGCAATGCGATATGGCACCAAGGCTTACTATCCCAAGGACGCCATCCACAAACTCTTCTTCAAGAACACATATCCCCAGATTGAGGATTGGGCCACGTCAGAAGAACTGGCAAAGGAATTTGGCATAAGCCGCAAGACCATATGCGCCCTGGCCCGCCAGTACGACATTCCACGCGTGCGCACAGGACGTGAACAGATGATTAGCAGGAAAGACTGGCTCATGCACAAAGTAGAACTCCCGGACCTGGAGAAGAACTACCTGACGGTGGACCAGGCCAAGAAACTCTATCACATCGGCCAGAGCACATTCTACGATGGCGTGAATTCCAATGACATCCCTCGCCGCCGCCAGGGCCGTGAGGTGTACTTCCCCAAAGCCGACCTTGACCGCATCTTCAAGGACAAGAGCCCCAACATACCCGAGGAGATCCGCCGCAACTACGTCACCGCAAAGGATGCACTGAAAGTCTACCACGTCGGACAAAAGCGATTCTCCGAAGAGACCAAGGCCGCCGGCGTCACCAAGATTCGCACCGAAGGCAACTTCATGTGGTACAAGAAATCCGAACTCGATAAACTATTCAAATTATAATATATGGCAGTCACCAAAGTCACACTCCGCAAGCGCCTGCTTCCGTCCGGTAAGATAACGCTCTACCTGGACTACTATCCGCCTATCCGCGACCCCAAGACCAATAAGATGTCGCGCCGCGAATACCTCGGCCTCTATCTGGTCAACAAACCGCGCACCCAAGAAGACAAAGATGCCAACAAAGAGAAACTGATTGCTGCCGAAGGCATCCGTTCCCAGCGCGAGATTTCCATCCTGAAAGGCCAGCTCGGCTTCGCCAACAAGGAGACGGAGAAAGAAGATTTCCTCGCCTATTTCCACGAGCATCTTGAGGGCCAGAATCAGAAATGGATACGCGTCTATGACCACTTCAAGAAGTACTGCGGCGGTGAATGCAAGATGGGCGACATCACCGTCGACTTCTGCAATGGCTTCAAGAACTATCTACTTAATGCACAACAGCTAAAGCACGACAAGCGGAAGTTGAGCACCAACTCGGCTGCTGGCTACTGGTCAACCTTCCGGGGCTTCCTGGCAATCGCATTCAAGGACCATAAACTCACGGAGAATGTCAACGACTACCTGGAGGCGATCAAGTACGAGGATACTGAGCGCGAATACCTGACACTCGAGGAACTGCAGACACTTGCCGATACACCATGCGTGTCCAAGGTTCTCCGCAACGCTTCCCTGTTCAGCGCTCTCACCGGCCTTCGTTTTGGTGATGTCCGCGACCTGACCTGGGAGAACATCGAGAAGTATCCGGATGGCGGCTACTGCGTCCGTCTGGTCACGGAGAAAACAAAGACAGCTGCTACCCTCCCCATCTCCGACGAGGCCTACGAACTCTGTGGCAAGCCCGGCAAAGGAAAAGTATTTCGCGGTTTTTCCTACGCACTCGTTCAGAAAGAACTCGCCGGCTGGCTGGAAGAAGCAGGCATCACCAAGCACCTGACCTTCCACGGCTTCAGGCACACCTTCGCCACCCTGCTGCTGGACGGCGGCACCGATATATATACCGTCAGCAAGATGCTCACCCATCGCAACGTTTCCACCACGCAAATCTACACCGCCGTGATGGATAAGAACAAGCGAAAAGCCGCTGATAGCCTTAAGATTAAGAAATAACCTGTAACTTTGTTGTCTATGATTCCTCGCAGATACATATTCGAAGACGCTGACTCTTTGTCCCGTTTTCTCGACCACTCTAAGTTCAATGGATTTCTACTTGACGGCCTGTTAGAGTATATGAATAGCAATCCTAACCGGACACTGACATTAGATCCTCTCGGTTTCTTTAACGAGGTTTATTACTTCGCAAACCGGATAATGTTTGAACCATTTCCTGAGATAGACATCAGGAATCGTTTCATTGGAGAGTGTATGGACCACACTCATGATGTTATAACAAGGGATATAGTCTTTGCCATGCTCTACGTGGTTCTTGATAGGTTGAGCGATATGCCGGGTAAAGCAGTTCGCTTCTGTAATCAGCTCGAGGTTATCTATAATTATCGCGAGGGCTATTTGGGTAATTTCTATAGCCTTTCTTCAGACTGCGAGCGGGCAGAATTATTCTCTGATTGGAATTGGACGCCGCCCGCAGTCGATGCCTATAGTTTGTTTGGGAATGTCGAGGATTGGCGCGAGGCAACGGATGGTTTTAAATATGACTATATCAAGGCTTATTATGATAGTTGCAACGATGTGCAGGACCAGTACTATGTCATGGATGACATCTTCAAGCAATTGAAAGAATACCGTGACAGCCACCCTGACGAAATCAGCAAAAATCAATTTGATAAAGTATTATTCCTTCACCTAACTGCAAAACGGAACAAAGAGCGAGAAGACGAAGCAGAGGCTGAGAGAAAGCGACAAGAAGAAGAGGCGGCGAAAGCGGCGGCAGAGCCTGAAGTTCCTGCTCTCTCTGAAAAAGAATCCGAATTGCAGAGCCAACTGGCAGAGAGAGATGCAGAGATTGACCGGTTAAACAAGGACATCGAACACAAGAACGCCTATATCAGAGAGCATAATGGTAAGGAGTCTGAACTGGCAAGCAAACTCCGCATTTCTGAAGACCTTGTAGCAGAACTGCGAGAGCAACTTCAGGCGTTCAGCGAAGAAGACAGTGCCGATGAGGTCGGTGTAAGGACACAAAAGGTCGTGACCAACTACCTGTTTTCTATTCTCAAGAAGGCAGGACTCGGCAATGAGACAGTCGATTATAATAAGACCGATGTGGCCGACTTGATCCACTATCTCACAGGCTTTTCAACCAACACCATCAGGACAACGCTTACATATCCTAGAACTTCTTCCTCATCGAGCAAGGAGGTCAAGAAGGTCGAGGCTTTGCTCAAAAAGGTAAACCTCGATATATCAATCAAATAGCCCATTACAAGTAAATTTGTAACCCCTTACAGGGGGCCTTACACGCTTACTTACAGCCCTTTACGGACGCTAAATTTGTGGCGTCTTTTTGGGGCGAAATAACTATTGCTTCTCCGTTCCAAAGAGGCCGCCGCCACGGATACTACCGAGAAGCAAGGTTACCTCGCGTGGCACCATTCAGTATGAGTACTAATAGTAACGTTGAACAAGAACAGAAAAAATTAACTTTCGACCAGCTCCCGGAAGTCGTAGGCGAACTGCGTGATGAGATTGCGCAGCTCAAAGGCTTCATCATGTCTAACTTCTCCGCCCTGCAGGCACCCGAACCGCCCAAGGTCTGGATGGACCTGGCCCAGCTCTGCGAATACCTGCCGGACAAGCCTTCCAAGGCCACCGTGTACGGATGGGTATGCGCCCGCACGATCCCCTACCACAAGAAGACCAAGAAACTGTCCTTCCTGAAGTCGGAGATCGATGCCTGGATCATCAAATCCGGCCACGCCACGGCGGAGGAAATTAGAGAGACTGCACTCGACTCGCTCGGGTACAGGAAAGGTGGACTTCGATAAATGCACGTACTATGGAAGAACAGGAATTGCACAACGTAGTACCTCAGGTCACTGAAGACCTCCCCGTCGAGGAGAACCCGGTGACGGACATTCTCGAAGAGGTTGAGAAAGCCAAGCGTGCCCCCAAGAAAGCGGGCGTGCTGTCCATCAAATCTGCTAACGACTGGATCGAGGACGCTGCCAAGCGTCCCGACCCCAAGTTGTACTTCCACGGTCTCATCGTCGAATATGAGAACACCGTGCTCTTCGCCTCCAGCAATGTCGGCAAGTCCGTTCTTGCCGTCCAGATAGCGGAAGACATTGCCCGGAAGGAGAAGGTTTACTATCTGGACCTGGAACTCGCCGACAAGCAGTTTCAGATGCGCTGCACAGACCCTGTAACAGGAGAAATGCACGTCTTCCCTCCGGGATTCATGCGGGCCGAGGTCGACCCCGAACTCATCGGCGGCGTAGACCTGGAGCAAGAAATCCTGGATTCCATTGAGGAAGCAGCCAGGCAGGGAGCCAAGTTCGTCATCGTTGACAACCTGACCTTCCTTTGCCCGGATGCCGAGAAGAGCGCCCTGGCAGCCGCCTTCATGATGCGACTCATCCGGCTCAAGAAGAAGTACGGGCTTACGACCATCGTCATCGCGCATACGCCGAAACGCCGTGGTTATGAGCCTATCACGCAGAACGACCTCGCCGGTAGTTCCAAGCTGATTAGCTTCTTCGATGCCGGCATCGCTCTTGCCCGTAGCGCCAAGGACAACAACCTCCGCTACCTCAAGCAGGTGAAGGTTCGCACCGGCGAGTACAAATACGACGGTGACAATGTGATGGTCCTCGACCTTATCCACGAGAACGCCTTACTGCACTTCGAAATCCAGGGCTTTTCCAAGGAGGAGGAGCACCTGATGCACGGAGACCCGTCTGACGATACGGAGGAGATTCTGGACGTACTCCGGCTCCAGAAACAAGGCAAATCCTACCGAGATATTGCCAAAACTCTGGGAATGTCCCTGGGCAAGGTCCAGCGCCGCTTGGAAACGGCTCAGTTGCGTGGTATCACCTTGGAGGCGTTCGAATCCCCCACTGTATCGCCTGTATCGAACGTATCGGAAGACGAATCCCCGATACAGCCGATACACAATACACGGAAACGTCGCACCAAAAAGCAGAAGGAGGCCTGATATGAACTACAGATACCACCTTCTCAAGTACGCCGGTCCTGCTTCACGCCTGACCTGTCCAGCCTGTGGCCGTAAGCACTGCTTCTCGCCGTACGTCGATTCCAACAACCAGATTGTCGGCGAGCAGTACGGACGCTGCGACCACGAATCCTCCTGCGGATACGTGAAATACCCGCCTTCAGAGCGCGAATGGCGTCAGTCCTGGTCAGAGTACCAGAACAGCCGTAAACGGCCTGAAAAACGGGTTATCTCGCGCCCTGAGCCGAAGCCGGAACCACCGGGAGGAATCTGCACCATACCAATGGATATAGTCCTGAAAACGGTGCGGACCAATCCCCTATCCGACTTCCTCTACTTCCTGTGCAACCTCTTTGACACGGACACCATTATGCGGCTCATCGAGGAGTATGCCATCGGCGTCACCCGCTCCGGCGACGCGGTCTTTTATCAGATAGACCAGCAAGGCCGATGCCGCTCCGGAAAGGTGATGAAATACAACCGCGAGACTGGCCACCGCATCAAGGACGAGGCTATGCCCAACCGAATCACCTGGGTACACTCCCTGCTCAAGAAGCAGGGGGTGCTCCCCCAGGAGTGGGAACTCACTCAGTGCTTGTTCGGCGAGCATTTGCTCAAGAAGTATCCCGACAAGCCTGTGTGCCTGGTCGAGGCAGAGAAGACGGCTCTCATCTGCGCTGCACTGATGCCCAAATGCGTATGGGTAGCAGTCGGCGGCAAAGGACAGCTTGGCGACAAGGTGGAGGTCCTCTATGGCCGCACCATCCTGGCATTTCCGGACTCAGATGCCCGGGAGAAATGGATAGAGAAGATCAATGAGCGCCCCTACCTCAACATTCAGATTTCAAACATCCTGGAGAAGTACGCTACGCCTGAGGAACTGGCTAACGGTGCCGACATTGCCGATGTACTCATCCGCTGGATTCTCGAGCGCAAGAGCACCGTCGCACCACAGGCACCGGAGCCTCCCCCGGCGGAACTCTATGCCGACAATCCGGTAATGCAAGAGGTGATGCAATACATCTCCCCCGAGTACTGGCCGGAAGTCGACGCCCTCATCCGGGACCTTGACCTGGAATTTGTTTCGGTGACAAGGATTCCGAAGTAGATACCAGCAGCCCCGGCGATGAACCGGGGCTGTATTCTATTCAAACTTGATATACCGGAAGAACGGCTCGAACAACACGCTGTCCGTATCCTCCCTGTTTGCCAGCGGCTCATTCACGAAGTAACTCTCCCGCCAAAGGTCGTATGTCACCTTGTGCATCGGCTTCTGCGGCTCAGCATAGGCATACACACCCATCTTATCCCGCTTTATCAGTTCGCACTCCAGCATCTGCGCCACCACGTTAATCTGCACATTCTGCACGCTCTTGTTGGCCCCGTACTTCGTCCCGAGCATCCGGATAATCAGATCCCGGCTAATCTCATCCTGCAGTCTGAACTGCTTTGCCATCAGGCAATATGTATCATAGCACACCGGATACCTGGCCACCATCACTGCCGACAAGATAAGATTCCTGTCCGGCACCGACTTCAACGCAGCCAGAACTTCGGCCTTACGCTCCTTCGCAAAGGAAACGAGTGGATTCCCAGCCAGGGTGGTCTTCACCTGACGGAAACCTTTCTTCTGACGGTTCTCGCCGGCATATTCCGTATTGACCAACTGGCTCAGCCGCTCCAGGTCTTGCTCATCGTTCAGCTCCGCCCGCAACGCCTCCAGCAAGATGTCCATCGGAATCCGCTGATGTAGCCCCAAAGATTTCTCGTTCTCTGCCATCTACTTCTCTATTGTAATAAACGGAATCAACACTTCAAGCCAATGCGCACCTCCGTGCGTCACGCATCGCTCCTTGCTTGTAAACGCCTCTTTCTCCTTTGCGTAATAAGTTTTTGATGCCGAGTCCACCTGTACCAGATGGCCCTCGTATTGGGCCTCAAAAATGGCTTTATCGGCCTCTTTCGGAAGCGTGATATGCCGCAGGCTCCGGCTCGCTCCAATCTTATCCCGGCTATCGAGATTCCTGTACGCAGTTGCCTCGATATTGCCGTGGTCCGTCGTGATGTACACCTTGTATCCGCCGTCAATCAGATGACGGATATTCCCGACGATTTCCTCCTCAGCCACCCATCTCTTGGTTGCATCGTACAGGTACATATAGTTATCCGATGCGTGCATCTTCTCATCCAGATCGACGACCACATAGCCCAGCCGGTTCACCGACATCTCTTCCGATATATTTCCCGAGTGCTGATAATACTGCTGGAAAGACAGCACTCCCTTTTCGCTCCAGAACTCCTTCCACAACTTCCCCTCGCTCGCAGGAGACTGATCGTAGTCAACCAACGGGATGTCGCCACGGAAGATGGCCTGCCTCGACAGCTCAGTCACACTCGGAAGCCAGGCATAAATGCAATCATACTTGGCCCGGACATTCAGATGTTCCTCCAGGCTCCGCGTCAGCAGCAGCGCCTGCCAGTAGTTCATACCATCCACGACCACCAGCGCTGACTTCTCATCAGCCTGCTTGCTGATAAACGGCAGCACCTGCGTCACGATTCGCGGATACTTGCTCCCACAGGTGGACGAAACAATGTTCACATAACTGCTCTGCAGGAATTCCAGGAACTGCTCGTTAACCCAGGCCACATCCTTGCTTAAATCAGCCCATCGGTCCATCTCGATTGCCGAAAGCAGAATCTCCGCTGCCCGCTGCATCCACTCCGTAGGACGATTGAAATCAATCTGCATACAGATAGACGCCCACTCCTGCTGCAGATGCTGGAACGCCTCTTCTTTACGACCTATCTCGCTCGCACCATCGCGCAGCAGGTTTTCCGTCTGAAGCGAATCCAGGTCCACATACTGCTTCTGCTCATACAGCCATTCCTGCTGCTTGAAACTCAGCGTCTTCACCACGTCCCACGGGTAATGAGGGAAGAATGACCGGAACTGGAAATTCACGAAATCCACATCCTCGGCAATATCCTCCATCAATTCGAACTCGCGGTTCATAATGAATAGCACGTAGCCGTCCTGGCCTTCACCTATGTAATGCTCCCGGACGAATCTGAGGTCCAGAGCATCGCCATAGTGAATCTGCACGGCAAACGTCCCCTCCAGTTTCGCACACACCTCCTGGGTGAAGAGCAACTTTTCGCGGTTTAACGCCACGACAAAGCGCTTTCCGTCCGGGACGAAAAGTTTATCGAAGATGGCTTGTGCGAACTGTGACACCATACTCTATACACGAGATGAGGCAATATCATAGAATCGGAGTAGAACTTCATCGGTTGTAAGGAGTTCTTCATCAATCTTGTCTCCGACAGCCACGATAGTAGCAAAGTCCTTGTTCTTGTAACACTCCTTGAAGCCGGCACGTAGCGCTTCCAGACGGGCATTCTTAACCTTCTTGGCCTCAACATACACCTCAAATTCTTTCAACAGACGTTTATTCCTAACCGCATCCAGTTGAGCTTGGTCATTCAGATCAGGAATATGCCAGTAGCCGTTCTCGTCCTTGAGGAAGTTTTCATCCAGAATCTGCATTAACTCGGGAAGAGTATCACCCTTTTTCGGCTTCACAAGATCCTGCATCCAGTCGGGGAGAATCTCGCTGTAAGTCTTAGGGCCTTCCTCCAGTTTACGCTTCAGCCATTCGATACCTTCTGCTTCACTACCGACGAGAAGAGCAAGCGAAACAAATGCTGTCGTTTCTTTTTTCTTATCCTCATATTCTATGGCTTGCTCAGCAGTAAAGAACATTCCGTCCCTCTCCACGAAGCGGTCTTTCAATCCTTTCTGGAAGTCGGCCGCATCAATGGGAACTTGGTATCCGTGCTGGACATAATACGCAATGAGGCGGTCAAAGAGAATCTTAGGAGAGCGCTCTACGACGGCAGTTGTTGCGTTATCTTTCTTAAGATGAACGGGCAAGTGCTCCAATAAATCTTCGGTGAACTCCCAAATGTTTTGAGCATTATTGGCTGATGACAGAAATTTCTCAGTGAGATCGTCGGTCGGCTTATAGCATGTAATGATAAGGTCTTGTTTTACAGCCGTCGGTGAAGTAACCGCCTTAAACGAACCCTGTTGTTTATCGAGAGCGGCAACGTTTACCACAACAAAGCCTACACCCTGTAAAGCATTCTGGATGGAATTCCATACAGCAGCGGAAGTGTTACTGAACTCCATTGTAAGCCACTTTCCAGGCTTAAGAATGCGATAGAACTCTTTCAATGAAGCATTCATTAATGATTGATAATCAAACAAATCCTTCTTTTGAACAGGGTTTACGATGGCCTCCGGCTTATTATCAGTCTTTACGTTCAGCCAACTCTCCCAGAGAATATTAAGCTCAGAATACATGAGATTTGCGCCAAACGGAGGATCTATAAACATGTAATCAATGGAGTTGTCTCTGATTACGCTAAGCTGTGTGGCCGACATCACACTAACCAAGGAATTACCCCTCTCTTTGTAGCCGCTTTCTGCCAGAGATTCAATCTTTCGCCTTAGAGTCTGTGATGGTGTAAACTCCCAATTTAATGATGGAATATATAACGTGCCCGAATTGATACCAGTACCGGAGAACCGGAATCGATTCATCTTTGATGTGCTTTGCAACACTGATGTAAACCAATTCAGAAGATGAATGTCATCTTTGATAAGTTCGTACATCCGGCAATAGTAGACATAGCTACGTCGCGTATAGAAAAGATGGGTATGGGTAACCCCATTACTTTGAATCGGCTGAGACGTATTGAATCCATCTTGCAATTTAGCAGTATGGGGATTCTGGATTACTATTCTATCTATCTTTTGGAAATTCTGATAATCACTTTCGTCAGGGACCTTTTCACCTCTCCTCCCGTTAAAAGAATAACAGAACTTAACAGGAACCTTCTTGTTAATGGAAATGGTGTCGTCGAGGATAGAATCAAAGACAGTCTCCCACGCCTTTTTCATCGTCTTTTTCGAGCATAAATTACCACAATGGGGGCAATTAAACTCATCTTTTATCGTCTTGGAATCCTCATCAACCGCAACGTCCCATAGAACCAGTTCGTTATTGCAACTCGGGCAGACAAATACATCACTCCAAATGGAAGAATTCACTTTTGCCTTTCCCCCTCTGACATTCGTTTCAAACATCCAACCCAATTCTTCATCAAGTTGGTCAAGAATACTAAGAGCCTTCTGTTTGAATTGCTTAACGTTAAAAGGAGCATTATAACCAGCGGCTATAGAAGATGCGGCAGGAGACAGATCAGAACAAATACCGTGTCTGACACCAACGATGGCGTTCTTTTCGTGAAGAGCATTCACTTCCGCCGACGAACCACATAAATTAGCCGCAACACCCGTCATTCCTGTTCCACAAAAACCATCAAACACAGTATCTCCGGGTTGGGTGTAGTGGAGGATATACCGCATGATAGCGGGATGTGGAACCTTCGTATGATATGCATGAGCCAGATATACTGGATTATTCTTCCCCTCGCTTACATCAGCAGCATATGGCTCCTTCACTTCGAAGTGTGACGTGCGCTTTCCTTCTGCCCGTAATATAGATTTTTCAGCCTCCCATTCTTTTATAAAGTCGTTAATCCAGGGATTTGGGCATGCGGTATAGTACGGTGGATCGGAAAGTGCGATTATATCATCATCCTCTCCAACAGGAAAACCTTCAATAAGACGTAACTCCGGCAACTTTTTTCTGAGTTCCTCTCGGAAAAAAGCCCGTCGTTTAGCATCATTTTCGAACCGAATGCCTAAACAGGTTACAGGACCTTCATTGATAACATTCTCGTCGTCAAATGTGAATAGTGTATCGGCCATAATCTTTACTTCAATACGATTCGTACTTTGTTTCTATCCTTGCCAGCGCACTTCCGGTTAATATACATCTGAAGCATGCCGGTTGCCTCGTCGATGGTCATCGGGCGGCTGATGCAATTACCCAACTCCTCGGCGGTAATTTCTACTTTGATGTAACCTCCGCTAAGGCTATCCAGTGCCTGGACAAGAGCACGGGCGGAGTTCTCATCATTGATAGGAGTCATACCGTTGGCAACGGACATTAAGAAGTTCTGCGTAGGCTCATCCATCAGGCTAAGTGCCTCCTGAGATTCCTTCGATAGGATGAATGCCTTGATGTTCTCCATCCACGTTGTGTAGATGGCTTCCAACTCCTCCTTGAACTCCTGGATCGTCTTCATTGTCGAACCACCCGTAGTCTGCGGATTGAATCCGGCATACGGCGTGGACTCCAGAATGTTCTTCACATTATCATTGGCAGTCTTGAGCTGGTTGAATCCTTGCTTCCAGATGCCCCATTGCGAGGTGTTGATGAGTGAGCAGCGGCAAAGTTCAGTGCAAGCACGATACTCGGCACTGTTCAGGATCTTGATGCGCTTCTGCTCGTCCAGTTCCGTCAGACAGCACTTGTAATACTGCTCCAGGTACCAGGTGATATACTTGGCCTTCACATCATCCAGTTCAGTAGTGTAGTTTGCCACCTGTCCGTCATTGAGGTCCTTTAGTACATCGGCCACCTTATTCACCACGGCATCGATGCTCTTGGCAAGTGCCGTGTCAGCCGGCACATACTGCTTAGCCTGGGTCAGATACTGAACCTTCTGGTTCAACTCGCCGGCTGTCTTGATGATGGCCTTCGTATCCTCCAGTTCCTTCTTGTTGGCGGCCATCTTCTGGACGACATCAATGGCATACGGGAAGTTCTTAATCTTCGCCTGCGAGGTATAGGTAGAAACCTTGTCGCAGAATCCCTTCAGAGCCAAAGCATTGCCACGAATAGAAACGCCAGCCATCGGGCTGATGATTTCCACGCCGGCGACCTCGAGACCATTCTTGAGCTCCCTCGCATCAAAAGCAGCGCATTCTGCGGCAAGAGACCTGGCGGCAGCAACCAACTGAACGTAAGTATTCTCCTGGTCCATCTGGTTGGACTTGTCCTGCCCCAGCAGCATCTTCGTCAGCTCTCGCATCACGGGCTTGTTCAGCTCCTTCGGACGCTTGATATTGGCGAAGGTGAAGTAATCATCCGGCTGGAGGTTGCGAAGTTTCTCCAGGCTGCTGGCATTGATGACTTCCCCGCTGTTCAGTGTAATTTCACACTCACCCAGATATGCAAGGACACTCAAGACCATAAACTCAAACGGAGCATCCAGATGGTAGTCCTTCGTGAACCAGACATTCTCCGACCTTGGTAGCAGTTCCAGAATTTCATCCTTATTAACCACCATATTCAGGTCACGGTCATTCATCATCTTCAGGATGGCCTGTGCGTAGATGCTCTTGTCTGCCGACAACTCGCCAGCCTTGTAGCAGCCAAGTCCGGAGAGAATAGCCTCACCATCCTTGTTGCCTTCCGTCGGGCGGATAATCTTGGCAACGGTTCCCTTCAGATAACGGTCAAGGTTGTCGTGAGAAATAGTCTGATTGGCATAGGTGAAAGCCGGATACTTCGGCATCTCCTTAGTAAACTGATCCTCGAAGATGGCGCTGGCCACGCTGTCGAATATCTCCATCTTGGAGGCACCGCCACCAGGCAACTGGAATGAAACGAGCGTTCTTGCTTCTTCTTCCTGATAGAATACCTGCGTGTTATTCAAATAGCAGGCATCAAATGCCCGGCGAGTCTTGATGAACAGATCGTCGCACTTGCTCTTGTAATGAACCTTCTGAGCCGTATCTGCCGAATTGAGGAGGCTGTATGCGGCACCATAAAGCACCACCAGATTCTTGAATTCGTCGGTCAGATTGTCCATCACGAAGTACACCTCATCGTTCTCCAGGTTCCGACCTTTCTTGTCGGCCTGGAAAATCGGCATGAAAATCATATAGAAGTGTTGCTTTGGATGCGTCGAAGATTTCTCATTAGGATTGCCCAAGAAGATATAACCATCGCGAGTGACCTTATGGCTGCGCCAATCCAATTCGTGTGTATAAATCTGGAATCCGGCTTTGTATGGATTGGCTGTGATACCAAGAACCTCGACGATGAAACGGAAGAAAGATTCGTCCTTACGTCCCACCGGCATCGTCTCGGCAAATTGGGCAATCAGCTGGTCGAAGTTTACACCGCCTTCTGTACGGAGGTGATACTCGCCGTTCTCCTCGTTGAAATCGAAATATTGACCAGAGGTAGCCTTGATAACCAACTTTGCAGTAGCATCTACACTATCTACAAGGAATTCCTTGTTGTCTGCGAGTTCATCAGTGATACACAGGTCCTCCACGAAAGTCTCAGCACGAGAGCCGTTGCCTTTGCTAAGGTCACCCTGCAACAATTTGATTGCACAGGCATTCACGATTCTCTTGGCTGTCGGAATCTGTGACTTTCTCGGACCGGTGAAATTGCTCTCCACCTTGTCATAGATGATGCGAACCGTGTCGGAGACCGTCTTGAAATCCGGCACTGCCATAAGGCCCGTATCCGCCATCATCTGCTCCCAGTACTGGTCGTAAGTAATGAGCCCGGGATTATCGCTCGGGATCTCCTGGTCGGCGATCAACTGGAACTGACGGGTGAGCGTCTTCAGCACTTCACGCTGAGCACGGCCCAACTTGATGCGCTGGAAATTGTCGAAATATGACGGATGCACCGGGAACAATTCCACATAGTCCTGCAGATGTGAATGCATATCACTGAACAGGCCGATGAACTTCTCCAGATGCGTGCGAATAGCCTTCTTCTGCTGCTCGGACTTACGAAGCAATCGGTGTTGCACCACATAAGACACGTCTTCCTTGCGGATGGTGAGGTCTGTATAACGGTCTTTCACCTTCAGCATCATCTCCGCAGCGAAAGCAAACTCCTTCGACTGGTAAATCATCTCCTGCACGCCGAACATGAAGGCGAAGCGACCCTTCGCACACTGCTGGCCAAGAGCCTGGAGCACCTGCAGATCCTGATTAAGCTGGCCAACGGCAGCGTGTCCCTTCAGGTACGCAAGCAACTCGTCGATAATAATGAGGAGACCCTTGTCCGGGAACTTCTCCTCGAAGGCGACCATCATCTCATCCAACTGCTCACTGTACATCTTCAGCGAATCCGGGTCGAACTTATACGCGACACCCAGTTCATCCAGATAACGCTGAATCTGGAAGGTCACGATGTCCCACAGTTTCCGGTCCGTCTGCATCTCAAACCGATGCACCTTGAACTTGCCGGCAATCGGAGCGAGGACATCCTTCGCCTTCGAGTTGGTAACTTTCTCCAGGTAACCGCCATTCTCGGCAATAAGGGAAACCAGTGACATCAAGTGACTCTTACCGGTTCCATAGTTACCGATAATCTGGATACCCTTCTGGTTACGTTCACCGAACTTCAGATTCCGGACGATTTCAGGAATAATCGTCTCAACGAAGTAATCCGGATAGACAAACGATTTGATGATGTCTTCACGATAATCGTCGCTGCCCAGTTTATCAAGCTGGATTACGTCCGTAATCGGTTCGAATTGGAGTATGTCGCGATATTTCATAAGATGATGTAATTTGTTTCAGACTGCTTTATATGATATACCGATGAGGTAGACAAAAATGACAACTTTTCCTTGGCAATTTCGCCGGGCCACAGCAGTATCGTCAGTGTATTGCGTGATACTCTCTGCAATACATCCGATACATCGATACGAAGCGCCGGCTCGAAAAGGATGCCAGGATTCTCTATGACAACAACTTCTCCCAGGACAGGATCGGTGATAATATGCTCCTTGACGATACGGGAAATTGCTTCCTGGACGGCAAACTGAAACGCCATCTCATTATGCCTGTCAAGCCCTTCAATGGCCTTTGTCAGCTCCAGGCCGATATTCAGTGCATTCTCCTCCCTGGCCGAAGAATCAACCTTCAGCACAGCAAGCCGATACCTTGGGGCAGACGATAGAAACTGCTCCAAAGCCACATCGTATGAACGACCGAATAGTGTCATTAATGTACAATTCCGGGTATATTCCTGCTAATAAGCAACAAATTTAATCATTTTTACCGAAGAAATTGGGCAAAATGTGGCGAAATGATGCAAAAGGCCGATAAATCAGGGAGATAAGAAAGCGGTACTCGCTCGTCTGCCGATTGCTCCGCAACGTCAGACCAGCGACCTTCATTGCCACCCTTCGCTGCAAGACTGTGTCAGAACAAGTCTGCCACAGACTTGCGGACGCCCTCCCCGCAGATATAAGGAAAAGCGGTCACGGTCAGCAGTCAGTTGCTCCGCTCGCTACGCTTGCTCCACAACTGCCAGCTCACCGTGCTGGTTTATCCCCCACCGCCCCCAGGGGCCATAATCGCCCGGGAGCCGTAGTGCCGGTGCGAGCGTCGGTGCCCCGAATCCGCGTACATTAACATAATCCCATCGGGATTGTGTGCGAAGCGGAAACAAGCGCCGCTCGCGGCGACTTGTTACACAATCCGGATTATGTTAAGTACGCTCCGTCAGTGAGTTGCGAGTGTCATACCTTCGAACTCCCGGGCGAGGCGGCGGCAGGAGAGGAGTTCGCTCAGGGAGGGGACCACCCCTCCCCTCCGTCGCTCACTCCGCACTTCCCGCGTTCTTCGATTCAGCGCCGTCAAGGTGCGAGTCCCGCTCCAGCAGTCGTCTCCGGGGACAAGCCCTCGGAGACCACTGCTTCCGCTACGTGGCCCGTATCAGAGGATAGTAGGTATGCGTGGGCGGGAAGTGCCGCCCCGAAGACCGTCAGTGCCGTGCGACCGGCATCTCTCGCCTTCAACGCTTGTGGTACGCGAGCATCCTGCCGCCTTACGCAGCATCCGCTGCTGGGTCGTTCCAGGCCGTGACTCCTCTTCCTCCGCAGGCTCCGTCAGAAGAGTCCCGTCCCTCCACTCCGCGGTAAGCCTTCGGCTTGTTTATACCTGGCCGCTATTCCTCCAGGCCTTGTGTCTTTTCCGCCTTGTGCGCGGTCCTCGCTACGCTGCGGTCCGTGCTCGTCTCCAAAGCCACAAAGCCTTCCGGGCAGCCAGGTGGCAGGCGTCCCGCCTGCTGGCGCAGACAGTGTCGGGATTCCGCTGCGCTCCACCCGCCACAGACTGCGCCGGAGCGACAGTGCCAGGCTTCGCCTCGAACGCAGTGCCTCGATTCGAGCAGTGAGCCGTTCCGGCTCAGGGCGGTGAGGCCGTCTGCTCCCCCGCACCGTCGGTCTCTTCCGCTGCTCCAGGGAGCCTGAAGTCTCCCTTCCGCGGCGCTCCAGAGCCCGCCGTCCCCACGCTTCCAGACCGCCTCCCCGCCCACGCTCCACTTCGTTCCGCGCCCTATGGCACTGCCAGACTCGTAGCCGTCCCGCACAGACCCCGCCACACCGATCCTGCCGGCTACGAGACTGGACAGCACCATAGGCCCCCAGGCATCTCACGCCCGAATGTCAGTGCGTATTCGAGCGCCCTACCCCGCCCGGACGGGAGAAAAGAGGTATAAATTTATAACACTTGGGAAGCAGACAGCGGCTGCCGCCGCTGCTGCTCTTATTCTTGAATAAGTCGCTGATTATTGGTATCTTTGTACTGGCTCCGAGATACTTAGAAGGTAACTCCCAACCCAAAACTTGTAAACTTAGACTATGCCCCAATTCAGGCCTTCCATACTGATTACTGACGCCTACGGTTCCGCAGGTGACTTGACCTGGTATCACAGGAACGGCAAGTGCTATACCCGGAAGCGGTCGCATCCTGTGTATAGCGGTACCGCTGGCCAGTTGGAGCATCTGGATGTCCACCGGCGGGCATTGGCAGCTTGGAGGTCAATTCCCCATCAGACTCAGTTGGTGTGGAATGCCCTTGCGGAGGATGTAGAGCCTCATAGACCGCCCTTTGACCACAAGGCAAATATCTCGGGCCAGAATCTCTTTGTAAGCGCCTACCACGGATTCTATACGCTCGGAAACGAACATCTTCCGGTACCCAGGGCGTTCGACAACTTCCCTCCTTACTCAATCGATCTCCGTGACGCCTACGTTGAATTCGGGACGCTGGTCATTCCAGCAGTAGTTGTTCTCGGCGGAGAAGAGAATCCGGGCCGGTATCGTCTGCTGGCCAAACTTCAACTGGCCGCTCCGGGCAAAGGCTGTCACCCTGGAATGCTGCGGAATTATCTCGCGGACGCATCGTGTGATTCCGATGACATTCATATCCGTGTACCGGACTACGCCTCCATCATCGGCAGCGGTTTGAATACGTGCCAGGTACACGGCCGTTTCATCCTGCTTGACAACGTCACCGGCTACCGGAGCCAGTACCAGCAGAAGTCGTTCTTGCTGCAGATTGCTCAATAAAAAACTCTCCCGGCTTGGATGCCAGGAGAGTCAGCGTCAGTTTACACCGATAAATTCGAATTGATAAACTAGCGAGTAAGAATAAACACCCTCAAATCCATCGTCTTCCCGCCCTTCACGACAGCCCCGACCTTCGTCTCCTCCAGTTGAAATCCATTTTTCTCCAGCACCCGGGCCGAGGCCAGGTTCTCCGGGAACACTTCGCCGATGATGCGTTCCAGAGCCAACTCTTGGAAAGCAATCCCGCAGATCTGCCGCACGGCTTCCGTGCCGATACCCTGAGACCAGAATGGTGTTAGTATCATATAGCCAATCGACCCGACATTGCGTTGATCTTCGGCCATCCTCTCCACGGAAATGCTGCCGACAATCTGTCCGTCCATGACGATAGCCCGCCAGGCACCCTCCTTGCCTTCATTTTCCGCCACCATCCCAAGCCACCAATCAGCATCCGCTTCAGTGTATGGATACGGCAGCCGGTCCGACAGGAAGGTTCTATCAACGGCGTTGCACAGCACGATCAGTGATTCACGGTCATTATCAGACCAGGTATGAAGGGAAACAATCATCAATATTCAGGCGAATAAACGGGAATTTACAATTCTCATATACTTCAGATGTAGGTTGCCGTTTCTAAAGCGATATAAAGTTTGTTTAAACTATGGTTGGCATTGTTCAAGCCTTTGGCTTCATATCCATTTGTATCCAAAATGTCACCTGCTTCAAAAAAAGCATACAACTTCAAATTGTAGAAGTCGCACACAGATTGAACTCCAGCCAATTCCATTTCTACAGCGATGCACCCTTCTTCCATACGTTTGCGTACAAGTCCTTTTGTTTCTCTGATCATCGAATCTGTCGTCCATATTTTACCTGTAATATATGGTACAGATAATTTGTCGAAAATTATGGAAAGTTCCTTGCTTGCGGCTATATCAATATAGTCGGCTGGTGCTGCAAAATAATATGAACACCCGTCCCCTCTGTAACTTTGTGTCGGTATGATAAATCTACCTTGTGTGGTTGTACGGTCAAGACTGCCACAGGAACCGAACATAATGAACTTTGATGCTCCAGTTAGCCAGCTTGCAAGATGACATTGAGAGGATGCTACTGCTGAACCTATTCCTGACAGGTAGAAAGTTATCGTAACTCCTTTATAAGTTGTTTTATAGATATGCGTATCGCCATTGCAAGCCGGCATAGTTGCAATAATTTCAGATTCGTAGGAATCAAGTAAATGCCGATGAATCTCCTTCGAGAATATTATCAGGCATATATCTGCAAAATCTCCACGTCTGCCGTAGAAATCAAACAGATTGATCATTGGTTCAGTTTCAATATCATAACTATCAGTAATCATAGCATATTGAATCAGATGTGAGTTTTATATTGCTCCGGTATCTCAAGATTGAAAGTTCTGCATAATAACAGGACGTCGTGGACATCATTTTCATCGTATTCATATCCAAGATGGAACTGTACCTGTGCCTCCGGGTTTATGCATGTTACCTCAATATTCCCGATATTTCCTTTACCTGAGAAAGTTTCGCTTGGGAAAGTGTATCCGTCATATAGAATTCCATCTTCGACATATTCGAAACAATGCAGATCGATTATTCTTCCGTTGTCATCTTTCCAGACAGTATGGCTATCGGTCGTATAGTCCATTACAACTTCTCTGTATCCCTTCCAGGTAATCACGGATATGGCCTTACCATAGTCTTTCTTCTCTACGAACAGATCGATGTCGTTATGTATTCTTGTTTCTCTGCCTATAAGTGCATCGACACCCCAACCGCCGTCCAGAAACACCTTTACAGATGCTTCAGACAGCATTTCAAGAATCTCACATGCATCAAAATAAGTGACCATAAAATTTCGATTTATTGACACAAAGATACCACAAAGTTCTGACATACACACGAAAAACCCTCCCGGCATCTCTGCTGGAAGGGTTCAACTTAAGAACGGAACCAATCCGTGGGTGGTCTACTCACCAGCGGTCCAAGTGACATCAGCCAGCATCACGCCCGACTTCTCACCGGTGGAGGAGTTGACGTAGTAGTAGCGGAAGAAAATCTTAGGAGCCGCAGCGCTGGGAGCGCCGTTCTTGGCCACGTAATCGGCACGGATGTCGATTGCGGCGGCAGTGGGCTCTTCGACCATCTTGATGGCGGCAGCCTTGCTGTGGGCACGGCTCACACCGTTGGACTGACCTTCGGAGGCCTCGATGACCAGGAAGATACCGCCATTGTCGGCAAGAGCCTGGTCCAGCTTGAAGGTGAAGGTGTCACCCTGGCACACGATGGTGGCAGAGGAAGGGTTCTCTACACCCACGAGAGTGGGCGGGGTGGTCTCCGGAGAGCCGCCGCAGGCGACAATCCAGTAGTTCAGACGGGTGAAGAGGTTCGCACCGGAAATCTTACCCTTGGTACCGAGGACGCTGCGGGCCTCCTGGCTCAGGGCGAGTTTGTTCCAGGCGAGGATCTGGTCGTTCGTCAGGCCCCTCCACATAGTGGTGAGACGCTTGAAAACGCCCTTGACCTTGGCCTGGTCCGCAGTACGGACACTGCCGCCATATCCGCGGTTGCGGATGTACTTGCGGCTCTTCACTTTAGCGGCCGTAACGCCCTTGGCGCTGCCGCTCATCTCCTCGAAGGCGATGGAAGGAATGTACTTCATAAGCGTTTAAGTTTAAGTAATTGATAATAAAGGTTGATATAAGTATTTGTCATTCATTGCTATTCGATTCTCCATCCCTAACCAGGAAAGCATACACGAACGGATCATGAGCCGTGTCGAAGAATCCCATCACACGACGCTGGCTGGTAAGAACCTTGTTCTCGATGTGGGCTTCCGCCATACCGTCGCAGTTGGGATGCATCTGGTTACCGCCTCCACAGATCGGAACATCTGCCGTGATGTCTGCAGGCAACTGCTCCATCGTCACCTCCCACAGTGCTTCCCTATAAGCGTAAGTGACACCGGAGAACTTCAGGTGAATAAATACCCAGTGCTCGAACTCACACATAAAAGTTTCATAGTCAAAGCGCAGGTAATTACCCTCTGTGGTCATCGTAAGGCGCTGCATGGTGCTCTTGATGGTATTTCCGCCTTGATTCAACTGCGGGTAGAGCGTGACGATATAGATGATGAGCGGGCCGTTCTCGTCGAACCAGGGCTGCTTCTCGATGACGATGGTGTTCTTGTCCTTGATCCAAGACTTGAGCACCGTGCCGCCGTCATACACGGAATCACCCCAGGAATAGTGGTAATCCTCGACAAAGCGGATGAAGACACCGCCAACTGCACTGCGGTCTATGGTCAGATCTGGGACATAGATTTCCAGCTGGTCGCAGGCCTGGTAGTCTGCGTTGGTGGGGTCAAAACTGAACTTGGAATTCAAGACCACGTAGTTCTCTGCCTGGTAATCCTTGAAGGTTATCTGTCCGCCTCCGAAGTTATTTCCTGTACTGTTGAACATAGCGTTTCAGATTGAAGGTTAATAGATAATTCCGGAGCCAAAGCACTCAGTGGGCTTTACGTAGTAGCCGCCACGGTGAGCGAAAGTCATCTCAGCTTTACCACCGTAATTACGGATATAGACCAGGTAGGACTGCGGGATAATCTTACCGTCAGCGCCGTTTCCGCGGCCCAGACATATGCCGGTACCAATCAGTTCTGCAGGCAGTTGCTGGTCCAGATAAACCTCAGAAGAAGCAACATTGCTGTGACCCAGACACATTGCGTTGAACTCGGCTACGGGAGCGCCGGTAGAGAAGTCCACATCCAGTGAAGAGACGTGGCTTTCCTCGTTTGGATCGAGATTATCCATCGTAGCCTTGACACGACGCTGGTAAGGAGATTCACCGGTAACGACGACAGTGTCGCGTGCTTCGATGCCAGCAAAGCCGGTAGACGTGTCGAGCCAGTAAGCCTGAACGAATACCTTTTCGCCCGGTACCGGTTCTACGCCTATGGTCTTGAGGTAAAGCCTGGTCACGTCAGCCTCGCCCCAATCGTCCTCCATTCCGGGAGTAATGATGACCGTTTTGCTCCATCCGTTTGAGATGCCGGCGCTCTGCGAACTCGACATCTTCACGACGAGTTTGAACGGATCGGGCTGGTGCTTTATACCTCCGATGACCATCAGCTCGGGGGTCACGACAACCTGCTCGTATTCCACGTTGGGAACGGCCACGGTATGAAGCGGAGCGTTCGTCATCAGCGGCTCCCCTGCCATCGCCCTGTTGGCGTTGAGGCGCACATAGAGGTTCATACCGGAGAGCTGTGCTGCCTGGCCGAAGACGGACTGTCCCGTGGCGGTTTCCGCCAGCCGGTCCCAATCGCGCATCTGGTCGGAGGTGAGTTCCTTCCAGCTCTTCGAAATCTTCTTCAGCGATGCCTGGCGGATAAGCTGCGCTCCTGTGGCTGCACCAGTCGGCCAGCATTTAACGGAAAGGATGCTACGGCCGCCAACCTGGCGAGCCGTAACACCCTTAGCCGACCCAGAAAATCCCCCGAAAGCGATGGAAGGAAGTGCAATCATAGTTTAAGTCTAAGTTAAGTTTTCAGGCTTTTTCAGTAGCCCTCCGACACAAATATACATAAACTTATTTAATTGCAAAACAAATAATTATACTATTTTATCTAAACCAAAACAAGAAGTAAACAACCCAAAACAAACGGATATGGGAGGAACGACCCGGGGACGTTCCGGGAACGATCCACGCCATACGTCCGGGCATAAAAACATAGAGGGCTGCCCTTCAACTGGAGCAGTCCCCTATTCCGAATCCGAAGATTTTTCGCGATATTTGTCTTCGGCTTTTTGGCTCAATTTTCAGTCCGGTTTGTTACCAAATAAACGCCCTTTTTTCTGAACCATATTTGAACCACGGAGGCCGTAACCAATTGATTATCAATCAGTATTATAGTCTGCATCGGCAAATAACAGACTATTTTTAGGTCGCTGCACCATCAGGTCGCTGCACCAAAAGAACGGGGAACACCTCCCAGTTGCTCCGCTGTCGCTGCGCTGTCACTGCGCTACTGCTCCGCTGTCACTCCGCTGTCGCTGCGCAACCGGGCCCCTCCCTCCTCGGGTGCGAGGTTCCCCTTTTGCTTTTGGTGCCAGCTCCCCTCTTCAGTGCAATTGCTGCTGTGAAAGGAAAGTTGCTGCTGCATCACATCAGAACAAGGGATTGCCTCGGCTTTTAAAACCGGTTGCCGGCAACCGGAAGCATTCCCGGTCCTGTATGTGATGCGGCAAGTACAACTGCAAAAGTTATTCGGACTCTGTCATGTACGGATAGCGGTATTCCTGGGGGCTTACAAACGTTTCCTTGATGGTGCGGGGATTGGTCCAGCGTACCAGGTTGAATTCCCCGCCGGCCTTGTCGTTTGTTCCCGAGGCACGTGATCCGCCAAAGGGTTGCATACCTACGATGGCTCCGGTGGGTTTGTCGTTGATGTAGAAGTTGCCTGCGGCGTACCTCAGTTTTTCACACATGCGCGCCACTGCCCTGCGGTCCTCGGCAAAAACAGCTCCGGTCAGGCCGTAAGGCGAGGTGGTATCGCACAATTCAAGGGCTTTGTCCAGTTCTTTGTCTTCGTAAACGTATACAGTAAGAACGGGGCCAAAAATTTCTTCTTCCATGAGTTTCAGGTGCGGATTGGTAGTTTCCACAACCGTCGGGCGGATGAAATAGCCTTTGGATTTGTCGTATTGTCCTCCGGCAATAACTTGTGCATCCGGTGCGTGTTTGGCATAATCTATATACGAACTGATGTTGTCAAAAGATTTTTCATCAATGACGGCGTTCATGAAGTTGGTTACATCCTTGATGTCTCCCATTTTAATGTCTTCTGCCAACGTGCAAAGGCCTTCTTTGATTTTGGGCCACAATGAACGCGGTGCGTACATACGGGAAGCCGCACTGCATTTCTGTCCCTGGTACTCAAACGCCCCGCGGATGGAATTGAGCACCACGTCCTGAGTGTTTGCCGAGGGGTGTACAAAAATAAAGTCTTTGCCTCCGGTTTCTCCCACCAGTCTGGGATACGATTTGTAGTGGGACAGGTTTTGGCTCACTTGCGACCACAGGTTGTTGAACGTACCGTTGGAACCGGTAAAATGGATTCCGCTCAGGTCTTTGGATGCCAAACAGGTGTTCCCGATAACCGATCCGGGACCGGGCAGGAAATTGATGACACCCTCGGGCAGTCCCGCACGTGCAAAGACCTGCATAAGGTAGTAATTGGACAGAATAGCTGTTGTGGCAGGTTTCCATACAGTTGTATTGCCCATCATTACCGGAGCCATGTTCAGGTTGGCTGCAATAGAGGTAAAGTTAAACGGGCTTACCGCCATAATAAAACCTTCCAGAGCTCTGTATTCCAACCTGTTTAACTGATTGTAGCTGGATTTGGGCTGGAGCCCGTAAATACGTCCTGCAAAACTGACATTGTATTTCATGAAATCGATGGTTTCACACACAGCATCAATTTCTGACTGGTATATGTTTTTGCTCTGTCCAAGCATGGTAGAAGCGCTGATGACAGGTCGGTATATGGTAGAGAGCAATTCGGCAGCTTTCAATATTATGGATGCTCTGATTGTCCAGGCCATATTGGACCATTCCCCGTGTGCCTGCATGGCAGCTTTAATGGCCATTTCTACTTCTGCTTTTCCTGCTTTATGGTACCTGGCCACCACTTTGTTGTGGTCGTGTGGCAGTCTGATTTCTCCAAAATCTCCGGTGCGTACTTCTTTCCCACCAATAATAAGAGGGATTTCCAATACTTCGTTTGATTGCTTTTCAATTTCTTTGTCCAAAAGGATCCTTTCCCTACTTCCTTTAAAATAATCCAGAATGGGTTCGTTTTCGGGTAGCGAAAAATTGTAAATGGCGTTGTTCATGTTATTTATTTTATGTTGGTTCCAGAACTTACAAAAGCGACTTGCAAAATTACACAATTCGCCTGAAATAAGCTAACACCTTCAGTCAGGCAGAAGAGTTCTTTAGTCAGACAGGTAGAAATAATTCAGCGCTGGTCTTCCAGCCAGAATTTGTACTTAAAAACCAATTGTTTCGTAATAATTACCAGAAGGTGCCTTTCAGGTATTGTTGTCTTGTGGGTTCTGCCATGCGTTCTATGGCGTAGCGCAGGGAGGTTCTGGGAAGGTGGTGGTAGTGGGTTTGCAGGAATTGTTCTATGGTGGCGGGGTCTTTCTTCCAGGCTTCACGCAACATCCAGCCGACGGCTTTGTGCATCAGATCTTCCGGGTCGGACAAAAGGGTGCGGGCTATGCGCAACGTATGATCCAGCTGGCCTTGCCTGATAAAATACCAGGTCGAGACGATGGCAATCCGGCGTTCCCACAGGTTGTCCGAGGCGGCTAATTGATCCAGGATGCTGCTGTCTTGCAGGCCGTCTGCAATGGCTCGGCCCAGCAGGTCTCGGCAAGTTAAATCTACCAGGTCCCAGTTGTTCACATACTGCAGGTGTTCCAGATAAAAGGACAAAATCGGCCCTCTCTCCCCTGCCGTTGCTTTTTTGTTTTGGCATTCCAGAATGAACAGGGCAGCGCTCCGTTCTTCGTGGATGGGTGACCGGATGAGTTTTTTTAGCTCGGGAAACGGAAGTGCACAGTATTGCACGGCAATTTTGCGGATCTGAGGAACGGTTACGCCAATAAAACAATCGCCTTCACCGTATTGGCCCGGACCGGTTTTAAAATACCGCTGTAAGTCTTGTTGTTTCTGAGCCGAGGCCTGAGCAGCCAAAGCCCGCTGCAAGCCGGTGGCAGTCATTGGAAAAGCGTAGGGCGTCATCGGCTCTCGTCTTTATTTTTAAAATCGGCAATGGCTGTTTTCAACTGCTCCCAGTACCCGTGGTTTCTGTCAATGCCTTCCAAAGAGAAGAAAGCCACGCCGGTGGAGCCTCCGGTACGTGCATAGAGCATAAACTCCAGAATGCGGTCCTGGGGGACGTGGCCTGTAAACAGTCCGGAGCAAAGGACTCCGTTGTTGTCGTTTGTTTTTAATTCCGTTACGCCTTCCCGGGTGGCTGTAAGTACGTGGTAATCGTCCCAGTCGTAGAACTTGTGGTAGATCATGGGGAAAAAAACATCTACATTATGAAAAGCAGGCCAGTCCTGCCGGACTAGTTTGCGTGATTCTTCCGGTGTGGCAAATACGGCGACAGATGCTATTTTCCCGTGATTATGAATCTCCTGGCAAAGCGCATCGGCAACGGCAGATAAGGCGTCCCAGCGGTACTGCATCCAGCGTGCATCTGAGGTGGGGTCTTCCAGGTCCAGGGGATCGATACCTGTCAATGCTTTAAAATTTTCACGACACGTATCACAGTAGCAGAAATCCCACAACGGGTACACCTTGTCCTGCACTACGTTACGTGACTGGTGCAGGCCGTACGGGAGGATGGCATCGGGGTAACGGATAAAATCCAGGTGCACACCGGCCAGCCCTTTTATAGAAGCCAGCTCGGCAACGCGTTCTTTCAGGTACTGTGTGGTTTCCGGACGGGAGGGGCAAAGCCACCGGTAATGCTCCCGGTTGTACAGTTTGATATCCAGGCAGGACTGCCCCAGCGCGTTAACCTGATACCAGTCCGGATGGGCATGGCGCAAGGCGAGTTCTGTGCGGTTGATGGTCCAGATCCAGGCGTGCAGTTCAATGCCGTATTTCTGCGCAAAAGGCAGGGCGTTTTGGATGATTTGAATGGCTGCGTTGTCTGCAAAAGAAGATGATCCGTCTGCATCTGCAGGGATTTCTTCCGGATATCCGCCGTGGCATTCCAGCAAAATGGCGTCAATTCCGGCTTCCGATGCTTTTTGAAAATAGTAGTCCCATTGGCCGGCCGTTGTAGTAGTCTTTCCTACCATCCAGGCCCAGATTTTTGTATCTGCATCTTGCTGCGAGGTACAGGAAAGGATAAGTGCAGCCATACATATGAATAATTTTTTCATTAGTGTTTGTATTTTATATCTTCAAAAGTACTAACTTTCAACCATCAAACAAACAACTATGAAAAATACAGAACGACTCATTTTAGGTCTGGCTGCCACGGCACTGGTTTTTGCTATTGCAACGGTAGGTACCAGGCTTTATACTTCTGAAATTGGTTTTTTTCCAAAATCATTTGTTACCCATTCCATTATGCTGGCATTATCTATTGTGCTAATCCTGGCTTTTAGAAAAAACCTGACTTTCCGTGTTGCCCTGCCGGACCTGCGCACCTCAGGAAGGGCTGTTCTTTTTGCTTTGCTGGCTACGATAGGTTTAAACATCCTGCTGACTTTTGCTATCAAACTGGCCGGAGCTGGTCTTGAAGTTCATCCGGCATTGGAAAGCAGTACGCCCCTGCAGATTTTCCTGTTTGTTTTTATTTACGCAAGCCTTGCCGAGGAGGTGCTTGTACGGGGATTCCTGCAAAACCTGCTGGCTCCGCTGCAAACCCGGGGATTTGTGGTTTTCAGACGCAGGCTGAGCCTGCCTGTAATCACAGGAGCCCTGGTCTTTGGCCTGCTGCATTTGATTTTACTGACTTCCGGTGTAAGCGTTATTTTTGTAGTACGTGTTGTAATCTTCACTACCGTCCTGGGTTTGATAGCCGGATATTACCAGGAAAAGCACAACAACTTTGCGTATGCCGTACTGGTACATATGGCCGGAAACCTGCCGGGACTGTTAGCAGCTTTTATGATATGATTCTTTTTGATTTTGACGGTACCCTGGCAAATAGTCTGGAGGCTGCATTCCAGGCATACAACCGCATTGCTCCTGAATACGGCACCGTGCAGATGGAAGATGAAGACAGAAAATTGCTTTCGGGTGGGAACCCAAAGGATTTGCTGAAAAAATATGGAATATCCCCGCAAAAGCTTGGCACCCTTATGTTACGCATAAGAAAGGAATTGCGTCATTGCATTGCTGAACTTAAACCTGTTCCGGGGATGGAAACGGTAATGCAGGCCCTGTACCAAGAAGGCCATTCTCTGGGTATTGTAACTTCCAATGCCAGGGAAAACGTGCTGTTATTTCTGAAAAACAACCAATTGGAAGAATATTTTCAATTGGTCTATACCGGTAAGAGCCTGTTTGGAAAAGATAAAGTGTTTAAACGCCTTTTTAAGCAAAAAGGGCTTTCTCCCAAAGAAGTGCTCTATGTTGGAGATGAAACAAGAGATATTGAGGCATGTAAGAAAACAGGCATACCCATTATTGCCGTAAGCTGGGGAATAAACAACCGGAAAACCCTCTCTGCATTGGAACCGGAAGGACTGGCAGACAGTCCGGAAGAAATTCCCGGACTCATTCGGAAGATCAACAAAAACAGGGAATAACACCTACGGGTACAGCTCGCTGTAACGTTGCAGGGCATCCTTCAACGTTCCAAGTGCTTCGGCACGTCCTGTAAAATGCTCTACCTTTACATCTTTCTGTTCCAGACGTTTGTATTCCTGGAAAAACTGCTTGAGTTCCGAATCAAAAATGGGCGGCAACCCTTTTATATCTTCAATATGACTTACGCTTTTGTCGTAACAAGCTACAGCAATGAGCTTGTCGTCCGGCTTCCCCTGATCAATCATCTCCATCATTCCAATGATCTTAACACGGACAATACACAAGGGTTGAATGGCTATCTGTGACAAAACAAGTACATCCAGCGGGTCATCATCTTTGGCATACGTACGCGGAATAAATCCGTAATTGGCCGGATAATACACGGCAGAATACAATACTCGGTCCAGTCTTAGCAGTCCTGTATCTTTGTCCAGTTCGTATTTGGCACGACTTCCGTTGCTGATTTCTATAAGGGCATTGACCTGGCAATTGTCAACATCCGGATCAACACTGTGCCATGGATTGTGGTTTTTCATAATGCAAATGTATAAAAAAATCCCGCCTTTTGTAGCGGGATCAATTGTTACGTAATAAGTATAGTGCAGGATTAACTACGCTTTACATTCACTGCGTTTAGTCCTTTTCTTCCTTCTTGCAAGTCGAAAGTTACTTCATCGTTATCCCTGATCCTATCGATCAGACCCGATGAATGTACAAAATACTCTTTGGACGTCTGTGTGTCCCTGATGAATCCAAAACCTTTGATTTCATCATAAAATTTAACGATTCCGTTATTCATTGAAAATAAAAATAAAATAAAATAAAAATATGAACTACAAAGTTATAACATTATATTTAATAATGGTACCGTGTTTGATAAATCTTTAAAAAGAAAAACGGATACCGGCATTCAAATGAAAGTGCAAGGGCTTGTCCTGCCGGATGGTTTCAACAGGTGCATGGGAGTCAAAAAACAGGGAAACGCCCGGTTCGGCAAATAGACCTACTACTTGTGTAATGCTGTACTGAACCCCTAAAGAAGCATTTACAGACCATTGTAAAGGAATGTTACGGGCAGTAAAATTCATATCCTCCCTATCAAATGCCGGGTTGTAGGCAAAGGAGATACATTTTTCCAAAGCGCCTCCTGCAGCTACGTAGGCCAGTACGTACCGGGAATTTATAAAATTCCAACGAACCTTTACCGGTACACCCAAATACCAAAGTACCTGGTCAGTAAGGAATACGGGCGTTGTTTCATGAATAACAGAATAAACAGAAGTAACCAGGCGGGTGGCAAACACTCCGCTTTCCAGGGACCATTTTCTGTTTAATGACAAGGCGGCATACATTCCAAAGGAAACAGGGAGTTTGTGTTTGTATTCGTAATGGATGAAAGTGGAGGGAGCAAAAACCTGAGCTTCCTCCTTTCCTGATATACCAACCATTGGTGTTGTTGAATAATTTAATGCCGGGCTTTGCTGAAAAAACATATTATCCAGTTTCATACCCCTTACCTGCTCACTGCCTTGCAATGCTAAAAGTCCTGATGCAGAGAGCATAACACGGTTTTTTTTACGGCCTTCGGAAGGTGTAGCCTCCGGCCGACCGACCATAATATCTGCCATGCTGTCTGTTACCTGCGATATATCCTGCACAAGAGGCACTTGTTCTGCCATAACAGGTCCGGCAACCGTATCTGCATGGTGTAAAGCTACATCTGCATGCTGTGCTGCAAGAGAACCTGTATCCTGTGATGTAACTGAACCTGAGCGCAGACCGGTACCAACCGGCTGAAGCGGTTTCTCTACCGGCATCAAAGTGATTGTCCGGGCTATGTTGCCCGGTAGTTCAGGGTACCTGAAGGACACTCCGTGTTGCGGGTATTCCCGAGGTGTCTTGAGTACAAGGAGAAGCAGAACCGCTGCTGCTACTGCAATGCCCCATCCGCCAGCCACACGCAGGATTCTTTTTCTGTGTAAAACAGCCCGTTCGCGGTTGCGTATTTTTTCTTCCATACGCTCCCACGTTGCAGATGGATCGTAAGGCACAGGAGCCTCTTCCATCCGTTGACGGATTTGCTGTATCCACTTATCTGTGTTGTTCTTCATACTCCTTTATTTTGCGGGCTAAGCTGTTTTTGGCCCTGTGGTACTGGGAAGAAGATGTCCTCTCTTTGATACCCAGTTTCTCTGCAATTTCTTTATGTGACCAACCTTCAAATACATACAAATTAAAAACAGCACGGTATCCGGGCGGTAATTCAGCAATGAACCGGTGCAGTACAGGTACGGGAATTCTTTCAGCAGCCTGTTCCAGTTCTTCCTGTGACCCGGCTTCGGCAAAAAGGCCTGCGGTCCGATCCAAAGAAACACTCTCGCGCAACAAGTCTCTTTTTCTCAGGTACTGCAAGCAGGTGTTGATCATTACCCGTTCCATCCATGCCCTGAGTGACCCTTCTCCTCTGTCAGTAAACGAGCCCAGCGATTGAAAAATCTGCAAAAAACCGTCGTGCATCATATCTTCTGCCTGTTCCTTATCCGAAGCATACCTCAGGCAAATGTAAAACATACGTTTTGCGTACTTTTCATAAATTTCTCTCCAAAGCTGTCTTTCTTTCATCCCCGGGTTGTGGTCATTAATTAAATGCAGGTGGTATCCAAATACTGCGTACTAAGGAAAATATTTTTTTTAAAGATGCAGTAAAAGATGTATTGTTGCAATTACTTAAGTAGAAAAGAACAAAATTATTATGAAAAAAATCACTACATCCCTATTTTTATTTGGTGCAGCTATTTTATCCCTGACTGTTACCTCGTGTAACAGGTGGCTGAATCCGGGACCGGAAACATATGCTACCTGGGCGACCCTGGCAATTTCAGACCCATATGGTGACATGTCCAGTTCCCCTTACTATTTTATCACTGACGATACACTCTTGTTCTACCCCATGAACCACAGCTCTGTGAATACAGAATTTAAAGCTGTTGCCGGCCAAAGGTTGATTCTTTATTATACAGACTACGAATCTCCGGAAGGTGCTAAAAGCTATACGCTTGTAGACAACAGCCATATACGTTACATAAACATTGTGCAAATGCAGTTGATGGCAACCCGGGAAATTGTAAAAACAAGCCAACCCGATACGCTGGGAACGGATGCAATAGATCCTCAGTATATTTGGTTTGGAGGTGGTGTATTTGGAACGAGCCGCTACCTGAACATGCAATTGTTTTTACACGCTATGGATCCGGAAGCACACACGTTTAATCTGGCACACGATCTAAACAGAGAGTCGCCTTTGGAAGATGGCTATTATTTTCTGGAATTGCGTCACGATGCGCATCACGATCCGGAGTTTGTGGATTACACAGCAATGCTTTCTTTCCTTTTGGAAGGCGATTGCATTGAAGAAGGTGTAAAAGGCCTGAAAATAAAAGTCAGGACAAATAATCAGGGAACAAAAGTCTATACTTTTGACTACCCCAAAAACTAAAGGTTACCTGAACACCGGGTTGTTGTGTTTGATAAAAGTACCGCTGTCAAGTTCATCAAAGGCCAGATCCAGTTCTTCTTTGGTGTTCATAACAATGGGACCTCCCCACGAAACAGGTTCCTTCAGTGGTTTACCCGATAAGAGCAAAAACCGGGCACCTTCCTGTCCCGATCGTACCACAACAGTATGTTGGTTCAGATGCTGAGTGTCCGGCAATACCATAAGCAAAGCACAACCTTTTGTTTCCGGCTGTTCCAAACCATCTGTAAGAAGGGTTCCTTCCAGCAAGTACAGAAATAACGTATGGTCATCCGGTGTCTGATTGTAAGTCCACTCGGCATGGGGTTTCAAATCAATATCCAGGTATTGCACCTGCCGTGAACCGGCATCAAAGGCTCCTGCCCTGCCGTTATACATTCCGGCCAGAATCCTGACAACAGCCTTTTCTGAAGTAATAACAGGAACGTCTTCCTGACGTATGTCCTTATAAGCAGGATGAGTCATTTTATCTTTAGCAGGCAGGTTAACCCAAAGCTGACACCCCAGCATGCGTTCAGAGGCAATGGGCATTTCCTGGTGTATGATACCTGATCCGGCAGTCATCCACTGGCATTGCAGCTCTCCAATGGTTCCTTCATTGCCCAGGCTGTCTTTATGGTCCATTTTACCGTGCACCAGGTAAGTGACCGTCTCTATTCCCCTGTGCGGATGCCAGGGGAATCCTTTTATGTAATCGTTAGGATCTGTTGCATCAAAGCCGTCCAACATCAAAAAAGGATCGTAATCACGTACCGTTCTAAGTCCCAGCACGCGGCGCAGTTTTACACCCGCTCCGTCTACAGCGTCTTTTCCCCGGTCAATCCGGATACATATTCTTCTGTTTATATCTTGTAAGTTATTCATAATGTGCAAATATACTCTAATTGTATAAGCCAATTTATTTTTTATTGTAAAATAATCTATATTTGTCTATTTATTTTACCTGCATCATCCCATGATTAAGTATAATAAGGAATTAAATAGTAATGACTTAGAAGAGCTTTTGACGGGTAGTTCAAAAATTGCTCTTAGCCACGAAGCAGAGGAAAGAATTCAAGCCTCCTATGACTTTCTCAAAAATTTTTCTCAAGAAAAAGTCATCTATGGAATCAATACCGGATTTGGGCCTATGTCCCAATACCGCATTGACGATGCGGATATGGTTCAATTGCAATTGAATCTGATACGCTCACATGCCGCCGGTGCAGGAAACCACCTTGCTGACATGCAAGTCAGAGCCGCTATGATTGCCAGGTTGGCCACTTTTGCCCAGGGATGGTCGGGAGTGCATCCATCCCTTCCCGCCTTACTTGTTCAATTTATCAACCGGGATATTTACCCGTTGATTCCGCAACACGGCGGCGTAGGGGCAAGCGGCGATTTGGTACAGTTGGCTCATATGGGACTGGCTCTCATTGGAGAAGGTCAGGTCCGTTACCGTGGAAAGGTAAGAGAAACAAACGAGGTGTTGGTAGAAAACGGACTGGAACCCATCCGGGTAAAAATCCGAGAGGGACTGGCGATTACAAACGGTACGTCTGTGATGACGGGGATTGGACTCATCAATCTGTTCCAGGCACGCAGGCTGTTTGACTGGGCTGTGGCAGCGAGTTCACTAGTGAATGAAATAGCCGGATCCTACGATGATTTTCTGGCACCGGAGTTAAATGATAAAAAGGGGCACGGCGGACAGCAATTTGTTGCGTCTGAAATGCGTCGGATACTGGAAGGAAGTCGGTTGTTAAAACAGAGAAAAACGGTATTGTACAACAAAAAATTGAACGGGGACAAGGTTTTCCGTGATAAGGTTCAACCTTTCTACTCCCTGCGCTGTGTACCGCAGATTCTGGGACCTGTTGCAGATACGTTAGATGTTGCAGAATGCATTCTTTTACAGGAGCTGAATTCAAGCAGCGACAACCCTGTGGTTGATCCTGTCAGCGAAAATGTGTACCACGGCGGCAATTTCCACGGTGATTACGTCTCTCTGGAAATGGATAAAATGAAGATCGTTGTAACACGTATGGCTATGCTTATGGAACGGCAGCTCAATTACGTGTGCCATGACAAGGTAAACCAAATACTACCGGCTTTCGTCAACCTGGGTATTCCCGGATTGAATTACGGGATGCAAGCGGCGCAATTTACAGCAACATCGACTACGGCAGAATGCCAGACCCTGAGTATGCCCAATTACGTGCATTCCATTCCAAATAACAACGACAACCAGGATGTGGTTAGCATGGGGACCAACTCGGCCTTGATTACTTCTCATGTGATTACCAATGCATTCCAGGTTGCGGCTATACACCTTATGGCACTGGTTCAAGGAGTTACATGCCTTAAGATAGAAAAGGATCTCTCCCCTGCCACAGCTGCTGTGTACAAGAAAGTGCGTGAATTTTTCCCACCCGTTACAGAAGATGTACCTTTGTATCCCTATATACAAAAGACAATTGATTATATGAATCATAACAAACCTATATCATGAAATACGCTTTAGTTACAGGTGGATCCCGCGGTATAGGACGTGCTGTTTGCATAGCACTTGCAAAAGAAGGATATTGCGTTCTGGTAAACTATGCTAAAAACAGCAAGGCAGCAGAAGAAACGGTCAGACTCATTGAAGCTGAAAAGGGAACTGCAACATTGCTCCCTTTTAATGTGGGAGATAAAAATGAAGTTGATGCAGCGCTGGATGTGTGGGAACATGCCCATCCGGGAGAATACATAAGTGTTCTGGTAAACAATGCCGGTATCAGAGAAGATAATCTGATGATCTTCATGCAGGACGATGCCTGGAACCAAGTGCTGGAAACCAACCTCTACGGCTTCTTTTACGTCACCAGGCGCGTACTCAAAAACATGTTGGTTAAACGTTACGGGCGTATCATTAACATTGCGTCGTTGTCCGGCCTGGCAGGAATGCCGGGACAAACCAATTATGCTGCTTCTAAAGCCGGATTGATTGGAGCTTCCAAATCTCTTGCCCTGGAGGTGGCTCCCCGTAAAGTGACAGTTAATTGTATAGCACCCGGATTCATAGAAACTGACATGACAGAGGATATAGATCCGGAAGAACATAAAAAACGCATACCGGCAGGTCGTTTTGGGAAGCCCCATGAAGTAGCAGCTGCTGTCCGGTTCCTTGCCGGTGAAGAAGCTGCGTATATTACAGGACAGGTATTATCCGTAAACGGCGGTTTGCATACATAAAATTTACTATGAAGAGAGTTGTAATTACGGGGATGGGCATTTATTCATGCATTGGTACAAACCTGGAGGAAGTGCGAGAGAGTTTGTTTACAGGGAAGAGCGGTATTGGCATTGATCCAAAAAGAACAGAATACGGATACCGGTCTCCGCTTACAGGTATTGTGCCCCAACCGGACCTGAGAGAAGCACTCAACCGCAGACAACGTATCTGTCTTCCGGAAGAAGGAGAATATGCCTACATGGCTACAGAAGAAGCTTTGAAAGATGCCGGTATTGGAATGGATTATCTGGAAAAACATGAAACAGGAATCCTTTACGGGAACGACTCTTCCAGTAAGGCAGTCATTGAATCTCATGAAACTTGCCTGGAAAAGAAAGATACCACACTCATGGGATCGAGAGCTATTTTTCAGTCCATGAACTCTACGGTAACCATGAATTTATCCACCATTTACAAGCTGCGGGGCATTAATTTCACCATCAGTGCTGCCTGTGCCAGCGGGTCCCACTCTATTGGGCTGGGTGCCATGTTCATAAGACTGGGACTGCAGGATATGATTGTATGTGGTGGAGCACAAGAAACCAATTACCTGAGTATGGCCAGTTTTGACGGATTGAGCGCGTTTTCCATCCGGATTGATGAACCACAAAAAGCTTCCCGTCCTTTTGATAAAGGAAGGGATGGCCTGGTACCCAGCGGTGGAGCCGCCACAGTCATTCTGGAAGAGTACGAACACGCTGTAAAACGCGGAGCCAGAATTTATGCCGAGGTGGTTGGCTACGGCTTTTCTTCCAACGGAGTACATATATCTCAACCCAGCAACGAAGGATCTGCCCTGGCCATGACACGCGCTCTGCAAGATGCAAATCTAAAACCTTCTGATATTGACTATATTAACGCACATGCCACCTCCACCGTTCTTGGAGATTCGTACGAAGCTATGGCCATTGATGAAGTCTTTGGGATGCACCGGACTCCGGTAAGTTCCACAAAGGGCATGACAGGTCACGAATGCTGGATGGCAGGATCCAGTGAAGTAGTCTACACCCTTATTATGATGCAGAATTCTTTTATGGCTCCCAATATTAACCTGGAAGAGCCGGATGATTTCTCAAAAAAAATGAATATAATTGCCAAAACAACAGATAAAAAACTTGGTATTTGCCTATCCAATTCGTTTGGGTTTGGCGGAACGAACAGTGCATTAATATTGAAAAAATTGTAACTTACGTAATATTTGTAATTAACAAAATGAACAGAACGCAAATCATAGAAACTATCAACAACTTTCTGATTGAGGATATTGAAGTGGCACCTGAAGCCCTGAAGGAGAATGCTTTTTTAAAGGAAGACCTGGGGATTGACAGCCTTGACTTTGTTGATATTGTAGTAGTAGTTGAGCAAAATTTTGGTTTTAAAATTAAGCCGGAAGAAATGGCAAAAGTAAAAACCCTGTTGCAATTTTATGATTATATAGAAGGTAAGCTAAAGGCTAATAATTGATGTCAAATAAAAATCAAGCATGGAAAGGGACTACAGGCGGAGGAAACATTGGGCAAAAAGCACTGCTAGTGTTATTGCGTCTTGTAAACATTCGTGTCAGTTACATCATTCTGGCCGTGGTTGTCCCTCTTTATATGTTGTTTAACAGGAATTATTACCGGGCGATAAAAGAATATTTTAGACGCACAGGCTATCACAAGAACACCCTCCGTAATATTTACAAAAACTATTTCTTGTTTGGACAAATGATGATAGACAGGTTCTATTTGTTTGCCAGAGAAAAGAATATTTTTTCATCAAAAATTACCAATTGGGATTCTTTTACACGGTTGCTTGAAGGGGAAAGCGGTTTTGTTATTTCCGGTGCCCACATGGGAAATTTTGAAATATGCGGTTATTTTATGAAACAACAGGTCAAAAAATTGCATGCCGTTGTTTTTGGAGGTGAATCTGCCTTTTTACAATCCCACAGAGCGCAGGCTTTGTCGGGCAATACGGCATCCCTTATTTCAATTTCACCCGATATGTCACACCTCTTTACAATTAAAACAGCGCTCGATAAAGGAGATATTGTAAGCATGCCCTGTGACCGTTTGTTTGGAAGCACAAAAGCATTTACCGTTCCCTTCCTGGGAAGCCCTGCCCTTTTCCCAATGGGTGGCTTTATGCTGGCTGCTCAGTTGAATGTACCTATGATCTCTTTGTTTGTTATGAGAGAAAAGAAAAAGAAATACCACATTTACTGTATGCCTGTGGAGGTAGATCGTACCCAATACAAAAGCTCACGTAAAACAGCAGAGGCGCTTTGCCATAAGTACGTAGCCCAATTGGAAGAAATAGTACACGCTTACCCCCACCAGTGGTTCAATTTCTTTGATTTTTGGAATACAGATGTAATATGATACAACACTTTACAATAGAAGAACTGTTACCTCACAGACACCCTTTTATTATGGTGGACAAACTGATATCATGCAGCGGATACCTGGCTACTACTGAAATGACTATCAAAGAGAACAACCTTTTTTGTTCCCGTGGTTACTTTTCAGAAGCAGGCCTGTTGGAAAACATGGCTCAAACGTGTGCTGCACGCCTGGGATATAAAAGCTTGATTAATAAAATGTCTGTAAAAGTTGGTATTATTGGAGCCGTAAAAAATTTTTGTGTTTATTTCTGTCCTGAGCCGGGGGACCGGCTAATAACTAATATTGAAATAGAACATGAAGTGTTTAATGCCATTATACTCCATTCAGAAGTTCATTGTAATGGAAAAACGGCAGCCACATGCCATATGAAATTGTTTTTGACAGATATTGAAAGCCGGGACAATGAATGATATTTTAAAAAACAGTAAACAAATAACGGTTCGCTTTAGCGAGGTTGACTCCATGAATATTGTGTGGCACGGTGCCTATGTGCTCTATTTTGAAGATGCCCGTGAATCGTTTGGCAAGAAATACGGCCTTACGTATTTAACATATTTTGACAATGGATACTATGCTCCGCTTGTAGATATGCAGTTTGAATTCAAACATCCGCTTATTTACGGCGACCAGGCCCGTATTGAAATTGAATACGTACCCGTTCAGGCTGCCAAAGTGGTATTCAAGTATAAGGTTTTCAGAGAAAAAGACCAGCTGCTTGTAGCTACAGGAAGTACCACCCAGGTGTTTCTTGATTCAGAGTACCAATTGGTATTGTACAGTCCCGATTTTTATACAGAGTGGAAGCGGAAAAACAATGTCCTCCTATGATAAAAAGGTTGTCCGATAACATAGTATCTCCTTTGGGCTTTTCTTCTGAAGCATGCTACAGACGTGTATGTCTGGGAGAAAGCGGTGTTATCCCATGGAAAGATCCGACAGGAACAGACATACCACTTTCCCGTTTGGACAAGGAAAAACTAACGCAAGCTTTCACGCAAACGTGCAAACCGAAAGAAAGATACACGTTTCCCGAACAGGCTATGCTTTTATCTGCCCATCTGGCAGTGGAAAAAGCAGGAATTGATGCCTCGGCTCCGGGAACGGTATTTGTTCTGTCTTCCACCAAAGGCAATATTGAATTACTTTCCTGCCCAGACCACGGGTTTGAAAAAGACCGTATTCATTTGTGGTATATGGCCAATCTGTTGGCAGCACATTTCAAGAACCCCAACCAACCTATTATACTGTCCAATGCTTGCATTTCGGGAGCCTGTGCACAACTTGCCGCACTTGCTTTACTCCGGCAAAAAGGAGTGGAACACGTGGTTGTTACAGGGGTGGATATGGCCTCGGATTTTATTGTTGCCGGCTTTCAATCTTTCAAATCACTTGATCAGGAAAGGTGTCGTCCCTTTGACGCACGTCGTAAAGGATTGAATATTGGCGAGGCAGCTGCTACCATCGTATACGGAAGAGGTGAAAACGCGGGGATTTACCTGCGTGGCGGAAGTATCAGAAACGATGCCAACCACATTTCCGGACCTTCCAGAACAGGAGAAGGCCTTTTCAGGGCACTTACAAGTACTTTGCAATCAATTACTGCCAAAGATCTGGCTTTTATATGCGCACACGGAACGGCAACACCGTACAACGACCAGATGGAAGCCGTGGCATTTGCACGAGCCGGGCTGGAACATGTTCCCGTATTTAGTTTGAAAGCTCATTTTGGGCATACTATGGGAGCTGCCGGGCTTTTAGAAAGTATCATTGCCATAAAAGCACTGGAAGAAGGTGTTGTTTTACCTTCGCTTGGCTACGAGCTGCCGGGTATTGAAGGGGAACTCTGTGTGAGTACCGAAATGACCGGTACAGATAAACGTTTTTTTATCAAAACGTTGTCCGGTTTTGGTGGCGGGAATGCCGTATTGCTATTTGAAAAACACGTATGAACAAGATAGTTGCATATTGCCGTATTACTGACAATGCTCTGGTGCTGAACGGAAACCGGAACTTTGCGCCTCCTGTTGAAGGCACAGGTCAGGTACGGCTTACAAACCTGTACCGCGCATTGGGTCTTACCTATCCAAAATTTCATAAAATGGACAATGTGTCCAAAGCCGGTTTTCTTGCTTCAGAACTGGTTCTTAGGTCGCTAAACTACAATATGGAAGTACCTGACAGTTCTACGGCACTTGTTTTTGCAAACAGCAGTTCGTCCCTGGATAACGACAAACGTTTTCAGGAGACACTTGCAAAAAATGCCTACTTCCCCAGCCCGGCCGTTTTCGTATACACCCTACCCAACATTGTTACGGGTGAGGTGGCTATCCGAAACAAAATACTCGGGGAAACCTCTTTTTATATCATGAAATCTTTTAATGCAGAAAAAATGCACATATTTGTGGAATGGGCATTTGGTTGTACAGAAATAAAGCAGGTGTTATGCGGCTGGACCGAATACCTGGACGGACACTGCGATGTTCTGGTATGGATGGCAAGGAAGAAAGCCGATACCGGATTGAATTTTAGTATTTCAAACATTAATAAACTATACGTTGACCCCTATGGAACAATTGATTTTAGATCTTAAAAAACAGATTATTGAAGTATTAAACCTGGAAGATATTACTCCCGAGGACATTGACGAGAATGCGCCTCTTTTTGTAGAAGGACTTGGACTTGATTCCATTGACGCATTGGAGTTGATTGTCCTGATGGAAAAACAATACGGCATTAAATTGGAAGATCCGGGCAAAAGCAAAGATATTTTCCGCTCCATTGCTACAATGGCGGAATACATACAAGCAAACAGCTCACGTTAAACATCACGAATGGTAAAGGTTTATGTGACAGGATACGGAATCGTATCTGCCCTTGGAATTGGTGCGCCCCCCACACTGGAGGCACTGAGGAACAGGCGCAGCGGAATTGGCCCTATCAGGTGGTTAAAGACCATCCATTCCCACCTGCCTTGTGCCGAAGTTGCCTTTAGCACAGAACAGTTGCGGGAAATAACCGGAATTCCTGCAGGTACAATCACCACACGAACAGCGCTCATGGGAATTCTTGCATTAAAAGAAGCCCTTGAAACAAGCGGGTGGAGCAAAGGCGCTTCCTTACCTCCTGTTTTGATTTCCGGTACTACTGTGGGAGGAATGGAAAATACAGAAGCTTTCTTTCTTGATTTTATAGAAAATAACAGCAGAAATGAATACATCCTGGCACACGATTGCGGTGTCTGTACCCAAATGATTGCAGATTACTTTGGTGCCATTGATACACTTTCTACCATTTCTACAGCCTGTTCTTCTGCTGCCAATGCTATGGTCATGGCAGCAGATATGATTCGTACCGGAAGAACTTCTATGGCCGTTGCAGGCGGAAGTGAGTGCCTTTCAAAATTCCATCTGAACGGATTTCATACCCTTAGGATTCTGGATAAAGATCCGTGTCGCCCTTTTGATGCAACACGGGCAGGACTGAACCTGGGAGAAGGTGCAGCCTACCTGGTGCTGGAATCGGAAGATTCCGTAAAAGCCAGAGGTGCAACGCCTATTTGTCTGTTATCCGGCTACGGCAATGCCTGTGATGCCTACCACCAGACAGCCTCGTCACCGGAAGGTGACGGAGCAGTACTGTCAATGAAAAAAGCGTTGCAAGATGCAGCATTACGGCCGGAAGACATAGGTTACATCAACGCCCATGGTACAGGCACACCCAACAATGATATAAGCGAAGGCCTGGCACTCATGCGGGTGTTTGGAACCGAAAGCGTGCCTCCGGTTTCTTCTACAAAATCCTACACTGGGCATACTACGAGTGCTGCCGGAAGCGTTGAAGCTGTCATTTCTATCCTGGCCTTACAACACAATTTTCTGCCGGTGAACCTGAACTTCAAACACCCCATGCAGGAGCTTTCCTTTTGCCCGATAACGGATGAAAACCCAATACGCCCTCTAAAACATGTGATGACCAATTCGTTTGGATTTGGCGGTAACGATACAACAACCCTGTTTTCAAAGATATAGCTATGCCTGTTTACATTCAGTCTGCTGCACAAATTTCCGTACAGAATCCCCTGTGTGATGACTGGCTGATTGACCCCATTGCCTTACATCTGCCCCTCCAACGCGCTATAGAAGCCGATTACAAACGATTCCTGGATCCCATAGCATCCAGACGTATGGGAAGGATCCTCAAACGTGCCATTGCAACAGCTGTTACCGTTGTAGAAAATTCAGGGATTGAGCAACCGGATGCGATACTTGTTGGAACGGGACTGGGATGCATTGAAAATACGGAGAAGTTCTTGCTGGCCATGCTACAGGATGGAGAAACCTTGTTGTCTCCCACCTATTTTATCAACTCTACGCACAATACCATCAGCTCTCACATTGCCATACATCTTGCATGCCATGCGTACAACAGTACGTATGTACATCTGGGTATTTCTTTTGAAAGTGCCCTGCTGGATGCATTTATGCAATTTCAACTGGGTCGTATCAGATCTGCGCTTGTTGGAGCTCATGACGAAATGGTTCCTTTGTACTTTTCCCTCCTTGAAAAAGCAGGTTTTTGGGAAGGCAAAACTGCTGCAGAAACAGCTGTGAGTTTTATGTTAAGTGACGAAAAAAAAGAAAACTCCATGGCAGAGATCAAAGAAGTTGTTCTTTTGCACCGGCCTTCAGAAGAACGTCTGATGCAAGCCATTGAACAAACGGCATCCCGCCTTGGTATTCCAAAGGAAAAGTGGATCATACCTCCGTCTGTCAAACCGATTTTTGGAGAATCGTTCACAAACCAGGCATTTGAGTTATATGCAGCTGCTGTAAAATTGCAGCGGGGATTATTGGATGATTATGTATTGTTAGTTAATAATTACAAAGGGACCGAAACCTCCCTGTTATTTTTATCAAAATGCTAAAATTCATAACACTGTCGCTTGCACAAACCCTGCTGCTTGCTTCGGGACAAATCTGCCTGAAATTATCCATGGACCGCATGGATAAGTTTACTTTTAGCTGGGTATATTTTAAACAATTGTTTACAAATTTTTATTTTGCTTTAACCGGCGTATTTATCTTGTCTGCCACTATTTTATGGATGTATATTTTAAAGAATTACCCGTTTTCCATAGCATATCCTATCACCAGTTTTGCCTATGTATTTGGCATGCTGGCTGCTGTTTTTCTCTTTAAAGAACAAGTTCCCTTTACACGCTGGATAGGTGTTTTTTTAATAGTTGCCGGTGTGTTTTTCCTTTTAAAAAAATAAACCATGAAATTTTTTCTTTTCTTTTTGCTTACCGTGCTACAAGTGCATTCCAATACGAAAGAACTGACACTTCCTGTTCAAATGAGAATTGCCCTGAATCAAATACATTCTATGGAGTGTGATTTTCAGCAAGAAAGAGAAGTATCTGTTCTCACAGAAAAAGGCATTTCACGCGGGAAACTTTATTACATAAAAGATCAGGTACTCCTGTGGCAGTACAACATGCCGGACCATTCCGGGTTTTTGATGCAGAAAGAAAAAATCACTATTTTGGACAGAACAGGAAATGCCATACCGGATTCCGGACCGGGTGGCCTTTTTGGCAATATTGGAAGAATTATACTTATGGGCATGAGTGGAGATTTGATGGAGAAATCAGAAGATTTTGTGCCCAGCTATGTGGATTCCGAAGAATATATTCATATCAGACTCACACCGGTTCAGCGGGAATTAAAACGTTTATTTACCGGATTGGATTTATTTTTCAGCAAAGAAAATTATATGATACAAACCGTTGTTGTCCATGAGGCATATGGGGATAAAACAACGGTACGCCTGGGAAACTACAGGATAAATAAACCCTTGGACAGCAGTTTATTTAAAAAGTAATGTTTTTGAACAATCTATATACTGTTGAAGGTATTACAAGGAACGAAGCTGAGATAAGAGCTACTGTCTTGTTAAACAGCAACAGCCCTGTTTACGGGGCCCATTTCCCGGGCAACCCCATCACACCCGGTGCCTGTCTGGTTGAAATGGGAAGGGAATTGTGTGCACTTGTGCTTGAGAAGAACATGTTCCTTGAAAAGGCAGATCATGTCAAATTTCTGAAAGGAATTCATCCGGAAGAAACTCCACACATTGAGTACCTTATACTACCCGAATACCTGAAAGAACAGGATGTTTGGAAAATCCGTATTGAAGTAACGGGCGGGAACGTACAAATGACTAAAATGGTTTTATGGCTGAAAGAGATAGTGTCTGTGTGATTGTGCCTACGTATAACAATGCGTCTGTAATACTCCCGGTACTTGAACAAACCCTGAAGTATTGCAAAGACCTGATTGTTGTAAACGATGGTTCTACAGATAACACAGCCGGGATCCTTAACAAGCTGATTCCAAAAATTCAGGTTCTTTCTTATGAAAAAAATAAAGGTAAAGGGTACGCTTTGGCACAAGCTTTTTCCTTTGCCCGTCATAAGGGGTACAGGTATGCCATTACCCTGGACAGTGATGGCCAGCACTTTCCGGATGATATACCCTCTTTTCTGCAAGCTATAGATGAGAATCCGGGTGCTGTGATTGTAGGAAGCCGCCTGTTAAAACAGGAGCATATGCCAAAAGAAAATACTTTTGCCAACCGTTTCTCCAATTTCTGGTTTGCAGTGCATACAGGCAAGCGGTTACCCGATACACAAACAGGATACAGGATGTACCCCATATACCGAATGGACAAAATGCGCCTGTTAACCTCCAGATACGAAACAGAACTTGAAATTCTTGTACGGCTTGCGTGGAAAAAGGTACCGCTTATTCCCCTGCCGGTCAATGTATATTATGCTCCTCCCGGAGAAAGAATCACGCATTTCAGAAAAGGAAGGGATTTTCTGCGCATCAGTTTGCTGAATACAATCCTTACCTTTGTGGCTATACTCTACGGATATCCTTCAATGCTTTTAAGAACATGGCTCAGACGTTCCTGAAAATATTTGAATACTTTCACCGGCACACAGCAAAAATGTATGTACTGCTTGCCTTGTGTATGCTACTCCTTGCCGGAGGTTTTTTTCTGCTGCGTTTTGATGAAGATGTATCGGGATTCCTTACTACAAACCCGGAACAGGAACGAGTAAGCTATGCTTACCAGAACATTGGTGGTGCCAGCAAAATCATCATCAACATATCCATGGCAGATGAGCGTGAAGAAACAGACCGCTACCTGCTTATGGAGGCTGCCGATTACCTGGCTGCTTTGCTGGAAGAAGGGGCTGCGGCAGAGCATATCAAAGATATGAGGTTTCGTGTAGATCCTTTGACAACCTTAGAAGTAAGCAGCTTTGTTACAGAAAATATGCCTTACTTTCTGGAAGAGAAGGATTACGAGAGGTTGGATTCTCTTATACAACCTGCTGTTCTGCAACAAAGGCTGGAATCTGTAAAAGACCTGATACTCTCCCCTTCCGGAATGATCCTCAGAAACACGTTACTTTCTGACCCCCTGCTTTTTTCAGGTCCCTTGTTAGAAAAACTGGCAGGTTTTCGTCTGGGAGATCATTTTATACTGTATTCAGATTACATCTTTTCCAGTGACGGGAAAGACCTGGTTCTGACAATCGATTCCCGCTACCCTACTGCCGACACGGGCAATAACAAACAGTTAATACGTGCCATTGACAAGGCTATTGAAGAAACAGAAGTGTTTCTGGATCATCAAATTAAAGCCATGCCCTTTGGAGCTGCTTATATTGCATTGTCCAATGCCAGTCAGATAAAAAAAGACATAGGGGTTTCCGTGGGAATTGCCCTGGTAGTTATTGGAATCCTGTTGGCACTTTACTTCAGAAATATCAGGCAAATCCTGTTCATTGGTATTTCTGTCCTTGGCGGTTTGTATTTTGCTCTGTCTCTGGTCGGTTTTCTTACGCCTTCCGTTTCACTTATTGCTATTGGTGCCAGTTCTGTAATTCTGGGAATAGCCGTAAACTATCCACTGCACTTCATGTCTCATATAAGGGAGGGATACGGTCCGCGTCAAACGCTTATTGATATTGTTTCTCCACTTACTACAGGCAACATTACTACCATTGGTGCTTTTCTAAGCTTGTTGTTTATAAGTTCTGGAGCTATGCGCAGCTTTGGACTGTTTGCCTCGTTGTTGTTGCTGGGAACCATCCTTTTTGTATTGCTGTTCCTCCCCCACATGATTGGTAAAACAAGCCCCATCCCCAACACGCTTCATTTTGGAAAGTTGGCGAACTCGGCCCCCGAACAAAACAAATGGGTTGTGGGTGCCCTGGTACTACTTACGTGCTTCTTTTATTTTAGTAACAAAGGAGTTGTATTTAATGCCAATATGCAGTCTATCAACTACATGACACCAGATCAGAAAAGCGGAATGCAAAAATTGCTGGACAGAACCCAGGGATCGCAACATGTCATGTATTTTGTTGCAGAAGGAGAAACCTTAGACGAAGCCTTAGAAAGGTATGAAACTGCACTACCCTATATAGATACATTTCATCGCTCAGGAATTGGCGGTTTTCTTCCATCACGCGCTATGCGCGAAGAACGGATAACCCGGTGGAACAACTTTTGGAGTACGCGCAGGGAGGTATTTTTGGAGCAATTTAACGTAGCAGTAGCCGAAAACGGGTTTCGGGAACATGCATTTCGAGGTTTTGAAGAAACCATGCTAAAAGATTTTCCTATAGGAGAATTACAAGATTTTGCGCCCATAACAGATAACCTGGCAGCCTCCTACCTTTCTGTGCAACCGCAAAGAAACATGGTTTATACCATGTTGCATATTAAGCCGGAAGAAGCAGCCGAAACAGAAAATCACCTCAATAAAACAGGACCGTCCACTTTTGCTTTTGATGTTGGATCTGTCACACGGATGATGATAGATTCCTTATCTTCAGATTTTGATTACGTACTCTACATCTGCGGTTTTATTGTTTTCTTATTTCTTACCCTTTCCTTTGGCCGCCTTGAATTGAGCACCATTACTTTTCTTCCGTTGGCCATAAGCTGGATCTGGATTCTTGGGATTATGAGCCTGTTTGGACTTGAATTTAATATAGTCAACATCATTCTGGCCACCTTCATTTTTGGTATGGGAGACGATTACACCATTTTCATTACAGAGGGCATGATATACGAATACGCCTATGGAAAAAAAATGTTGCATACGTACAAAAATACCGTTGCGTTATCTTCTCTTATCATGCTTACCGGAATAGGTTCTTTGATCCTGGCCAAACACCCGGCCATGCGCTCCCTGGCAGAAATCACCATTGCAGGTATGGTATCAGTTGTTGTGACTGCTTACATTGTGCCACCCTATTTGTTCAGAAAATTGGTCAGCAAACGGGGAAAACGCCGCAAAGCCCCACTGACTATAAAAAATATGGCTTATACAATATATGGCTTTACAGCCTTTTTGATTGGCGTGGTTTTCCTGACACTTGCCGGTGTGGTCTTGCTGGTTCTTGGCAGAAGAAGCGAAAAGAACAAGTTGCGTTTCCATAAAACCCTGCAGGCTGTATGCCGCTTAGCTATATACCATGTACCGGGAACAACCATGCAGTTGCTTAATTTGAACCCGGATGGTTTCGAAAAGCCTTCCGTCATTGTTGCAAACCACCAGTCTTACCTGGACCTGATGGCCATTATCATGCTCCATCCCAAAATTGTTATTATGACAAACCAACGGGAGTGGAATTCTCCGTTTTATAGGATTATCCTGCGTTTTGCAGATTTTCTGCCCATTAAATTTATACATACCCATAAAGAGAAAATACAAGACAGGATTGCTAACGGGTATTCCGTAATGGTCTTTCCGGAAGGAACACGCTCCCCCGATAGCAACATCCTTCGTTTTCACAAAGGAGCGTTCCACCTGGCTGCTGAGCTGAACCTTGATATCACACCCGTTCTTCTGCATGGATTTGGATATGTACTGCCCAAGGAAAACATGCTGTTACGCAAAGGGATTATGACAGTAAAAATTCTGCCCCGGATTAAAGCAGATGACACTACGTATGGAACATCATATCAGGAACGCACCAAAGCAATCAGACAGTTGTTTGTAAAGGAATACGAACGTCTTGGAGCAGAAATTGAAGATGCACATTATTATGCCTCACAAGTACTGCACAATTACATGTACAAAGGTAAAGACGTCTACAAATCTGTAAGGCGTTCCATGCAGGATAACAACAATTTTATCAAGCAAATAGAAACATTACCTTACCGGGGAACGCACGTTCTTGAAGACAGAAACTTTGGAGAATATGCACTCACAGCCGCTCTGGTACGTAAAAATTTAAAGATAAAAGCGTATCTTGCAGACAAGGATAAAAGAGAACTGGCGGCTTACTGCGCTTCAGTTCCGGTGAATTTAACCTATATTGATGAACCTGAAACCCATGAGCAGTAAATACGATGTTGTGATTATTGGCAGCGGACTGGGAGGACTGGTCTGCGGTTATATTTTGTCTAAAAACGGTCTGAAAGTTGCCCTGGTTGAAAAAAACAACATCCCGGGCGGGTGCCTGCAAAATTTTATACGAAAAGGCGTGAAGTTTGAAACAGGTATGCACTACATTGGAAGTATGGATGAGGGCCAGCCGTTGCGTCGCTTTTTTGATTACCTATCTTTATCAAGCAAAGTAGCATTAAGCCGGCTGGATACAAGCGGCTACGATGTGGTTTCTTTTCAGGGAAACAGGTATGCTTATGCCAATGGTAAGAAAACCTTTACAGAAACGCTGGCCAGGCATTTTCCAAAAGAAAAAAATTCCATTGCTCTGTACATACAGCGGATGGAAGCCATTGCAGAACGCTCCCCCATGTACTCTTTCAGAAATATGGACAACCCGTACTGGATGGACAGTTCGAATATGCAGATTGGGGTTGCCGAGTACGTACGTTCCCTGACTTCTGATAAAAAACTGCAAAATGTACTGGCAGGTATCATGCCTCTTTACGGTGGCGTTGCTGAAAAGACGCCTCTGTACTACCATGCACTTATTACAGATTTTTACAACAAGAGTGCTTTCCGTTTTGTTGGGGGCAGCGACATCATTGTCCAATTGCTTTGTGAATCCATCCGGAAATTTGGTGGAGAAATCATAACCGGATCTCCAGTAACCAAAGTTCGTTTCAACAACAAAGAAGCTACAGGGGTAACCTTGCTGAACAACCGCTTTATTGAAGCTTCCAAGGTAATCTCTGATATACATCCGGCCCTGTTGATGGACATGGTTGATACACCACTTATCCGGAAAGCATACAAACGCAGGATATACAATATTGAACAAACGCTGTCCAATTTTACCGTATACATAAAATTTAAACAAGATTCCATTCCCTACCTCAATTACAATTATTACCATTACCCGGGAGATTCTGTATGGGACGGCCATTTCTTCTATATGCATATGTGTGATGAACCGGATCAGAAATACGTGCGAAGTGCCGTATTGTTTGAAAGTATGGATTGGAAAACAGTAGAACAATGGAAAAAATTACCCAGAGGCAATCGTGGTGCCGGATACGAAGATTTTAAGGCCAAAAAAGCGTATGAAATGCTTATGAACCTGGAGAGGCAGTTTCCGGGAACTGTTTCCCATATTGAGGATTTTTGGACCTCTACTCCGTTAACATACAGCGACTATACCGGCACCCTGGAGGGTTCTATGTATGGCATCCTAAGGGATAAAAACGCCTTTTCACAGACCTTTATACCGCACCGTACAAAAGTACCCAATCTATTTCTGGCCGGGCAAAATATCAATGCGCACGGCATTATGGGAGTTATTATAGGATCTATTCTTACATGCGGTGATATACTGGGTATATCTGCATTAACAAAAGACATTAAAAACGTATAAAACAAAAAAACATATGGCAAAAAGAATCAAGCTGAAACTCATATACCCCCGGTGGGAAAAACTTAAAGGACAAACGACTTTCAACCTGCCTCCCCACGGTCCGGTTGTATTTGCAGCGGCACTGCCTGAACATGTAGACGTGTCCTTTACAGATGAGAATGTGGAGCTTATTGATTTTGAAGAAGAATGCGATTTGGTGGCCATATCCATGATGCTGTCAACACAAGTAAAACGAGGATGGTCTATTGCTGCAGCATACCGTAAAAAGGGCATCCATGTTATTTTTGGAGGCATTTCTACCATGCTTCATGCAGAAGAAACACTGGAGCATGCAGATGCCATCTTCCTTGGAGAGGCGGAAGGACGTATGGAAGAGGTTATTGCCGATTGGGAGAACGGAAAATTGAAAAAAGTATATAACTATATGGGCCAACATCCGCCCATTGGAATAGTGGGTCCTGCCAGAAGGGATTTGTACAAAAGGGAATTGTACAACCACAAAGGTGTGCAGATGGTAGATTTGTTCCACGCTTCACGCGGTTGCCGTTTTAACTGCTATCCGTGTGCTGTTTCTTACCTGGGAGGCCGGTCTTTCAGACCCCGTCCTTACGATAAAGTCATTGAAGAAATGGCAGGTATCGATAACAACCGGCTGTTTATTGTTGACAATTCACTGGCGCAGGACAAGGAATGGGAAATACAGCTTTTCAAAGAAATTATACCATTGAAAAAGAAGTGGGTCAGCCATACTATTGAAGACGACCCCAAAATCCTGGACCTGGCTGCACAAGCCGGTGCCTGGTATGTGTATCAAGCCGTTTTTGACACCTCGGATTATATCAAAGAAAGGATTAAAAGGTACCACGACTATGGAATTGGCGTAGAAGGAACAATCCTTCTGGGGCTTGATAACCAATCGGAAGATGACATGCGCCGCCTGATTGATTTTCTGCTGGAAATTGACCTGGACCTGGCAGAATTTACGATTCTCACCCCTTTCCCGCATACAAAAGCTTTCGATGACCTTATGAGAAAAGGGCGTATTACGGACTACGATTGGGATCACTACAACGCCGGACAGGTTGTGTACAAACCTGCACAAGTCACAGCAGAAAAATTGCAGGAATTGTATGAATATGCCTGGAGTTCCTTCTATAAAGACGAATCACAGGAACTAAAAATGACCAAACTGTTTACAAGGGTCATGAAACGTGAAATGGAAGACGGAACATGGAAACCCCGTAATCGTAAACTCATGAACAAGTCTTTTGGTAAAGATGTTATACGTACCATAGGAAGTAATTGATAAGATGGAAGTTCAACACAAACATTTTGACGAAGTATTTGAGTTTAAAGGGAAATGGGATGTCCCCTCAAAGTGTGGCTTGAAGATTCTGGACCACAAGGGCACTCCTGTTGTGGTAGCTACAGAATTGTACAACCACAATCCCGGGTCTTCCGTAACGTATGCCGGGGGGCTTTTGTTAAAACAAATCTGTGAAGCCAAAGACCTGGACCCCGATAAGGTAATTTATATTGAATGCAACCCCGACACACACTCGCGTCTTTCTTTTTTTCAGGAAGAGTATTTTCGTGTTACTTTTGAAAATAAAGACGGAGAACTGCTCAACCCTGTGTATGAAAAATTAACAGACACTCAGATAAAAGAACTCATTTTTCATGAAGAGTAAACACTTACTGCTATTTCTGTTCCTCATCCTTTTTTCAATAAATGCCTTTGCCCAACAAATCATCCGCCCCTGGAAAGGCATCCGACCCGTAAGCCGGGTGCGTATGTGGCATTACCAGGCGGGGAAAGACAATTCTGGGGTAAGTATTATTATACTTCCGGGAGGCAGTTACCGTCATCTGGGTATCCGTCAGGAAGGGCACGCGGTGGCGCGTTTTCTTTCACAAAACGGCTACAACTCTTTTGTGCTGAGGTACAGCACCAGAATGTACGGACACTCCTACCCGGTTATGATGGAAGATATCCAGCGGGCCGTCATGTGGATTCAGGAACATGCAGAAGAGTACGGAGTTGATCCCCATAAAATTGGTGTACTTGGATTTTCAGCCGGAGGACATCTGGCAGGCTGGATGGGAACGTACTTTGATGACAACCATCTGGTAAAGTACGGACTTGTTCCTTCTATGTCGCTGAAACCTGCCTTTGTAGGTATGATTTATCCGGTCATTAGCATGATGGACGAAATTGTACACAAAAAATCCAGGAACAATTTGCTGCCATCGGACCTGCCTCTCTCGCTAAGGCAGTATATGTCGTTAGAAAAAAATGTACGGGACGACATGCCACCGGTATTCCTTATGGCATGTCAGGACGATCCGGTTGTAAACCCGGAAAACAGCTACCGGTATAATGAAGCACTCCTGGAAAAAGGAATTCCCCATACATTTCATGTGTTTGAAGCTGGGGGACACGGTTTTGGTTACGAGCCAAACGGGAAAAATAAAACAGCAGCGAACTGGATGGCAGATTTTCTGCAATGGATGAAAAATAACGATTTTAATTAATATTTGCTTGTTATGGATATCAAATATACTTCTACAAAAGAAATCAAACAGTTTCAGGAAAGCCTCCTGCGCAAAGAGATTTCCTATCTGAACGACAGGTCACCCTTTTATAAAAATATGTTTAACAAGGAAGGGGTTGATATAAGAAAGATCCGTACCCTTGAAGACTTACAGTATATCCCCTTTACAAAGAAAAGCGACCTGCAGCAATACAACGAAGATTTTTTATGTGTTCCTAAGAGTCAGCTGGTTGACTACGTAACAACCTCGGGAACCCTGAGTGACCCGGCCACGTATGCCCTAACTGATAAGGACCTGGACAGATTGGCATACAATGAAAAAGAATCTTTTGCCTGTGCAGGAACAAAACCGGGAGACCTGGTTCAGTTGATGACCACCATGGATAAGCGGTTTGTGGCAGGTCTTGCCTATTTTTTAGGTATTCGAAAACTGGGAGCCGGTATTATCCGTGTTGGTAACGGGATACCCGAATTGCAGTGGGACACCATTCAAAGAATGAAACCGGATACCATCATATGTGTTCCTTCGTTCATATTAAAATTGGTAGAATATGCACAGGAGCATGACATTGATTATCAGAATTCCAGTGTTAAAAAAGCAGTTTGTATTGGAGAGAACCTGCGAAATCAGGATTTTTCTTTGAACATTCTGGGAAAACACATCCGGGAGGCATGGGATATTGAATTAATTTCTACATATGCTTCAACTGAACTAGGTGCTACATTTTGTGAATGCCCGTACGGCAAAGGAGGCCACCACTTGCCGGAACTGGTCATTTGCGAATTGGTTGACGACAACGACCGTGTAGTACCTGAAGGTGAAGTTGGTGAACTGGTTGTTACCAATATTGGACTTGAAGGTATGCCTTTGTTGCGTTTCCGTACAGGCGATCTGGTACGTTTCCATTACGAACCTTGTGCATGCGGAAGAAAAACCATGAGAATAAGTCCTCTGTTGGGAAGAAAAAATCAAATGATTAAATTCAAAGGAACAACTTTGTATCCGCCTTCTCTATTTGATGTGTTGGAAGATATTCCTTTTGTAAGTTGCTACCAGGTTGTTTTGCTCAACAACATACTGGGAACAGACGATATTCTGGTGCGGGTATCGCTTACAAATACCAACGATTTGCCCGAAGATATCACTAAAGCAGTAAAAGATAAGTTCCGTGCCAAAGTGCGTGTTGCACCGGAAGTTGAAATTGTGTCTGACGCAGTCCTGAAAGCAGAAGTATACAATGAAAAAGCACGAAAAGCGGTAAAACTCGTAGACAAAAGGACAAACGGATTAACAGGTGTGTAAAAAATCTATTTTACCACAAGAGCATTGGCAACCCGTCTTTCACCTTTTGTGTCAAACAATTTGTTGTCTGACGGGTGGTTGACTATTTCTACAGAATCACGTGTTGTTTTGCGAACACAAAGCGTAGAGGAACCGCCACCGTCCAGGTTTATGGCATCCCATGCTTTAAGCCAGCGCATGATATGTTGCAATTCTGCCATGCTCACTCCGGCTGCTTCTTTGTGTCTCCCGTCTGCCACAACCAGCAGCACTTTGCCACCTTTCCTTATACCTACAGCTGATCTGGGATGCCGTGTGGTGTTGAAAGAATGGTGAAGAACCGGCTCGTCTTTCCCTTTCATTCTGAGTACAGGTCCGCTTGATAACAGGTCTTCCGATGCTGTATTCTTTTCCCACAGGTCGTTGTCCTGTGTAGGCAGCACGTGGTCCGGTACTTTAAAAATCAACAACCTCCCTTTGGGGGAGACACCTAGGCAGCCGGATTGCCTGAAGGACCGCAACCCTTCTTTTGTGGTCTGGTTTGGTGCTAGTTCTTTTCCGTCTATTCTAAGGTAATTATCTGATTTCCAAGGAGCAAACCACACGAAAAAAGATCCGTTTATTCCGGCCAATGCTCCCGCATAGTCAACAAAATCGCTTGTATGAACCAGTACAGTATCTGCAACTATGTCAAAACGGAAAGAAGAACTGATCTCCAGTACCGAAATAAACTGATTTGAGTTAAACAGGGAGCTGTCGCTAAATGCTGCTTGCCTAAGCTTAATACCTCCTTTATGATATGAGGTTGTAATCCATTGTGCATTTACAAAAGACAGAGAATCTTTTTCCCGGGAATTACCGGCTTTGTCTTCCACACGAGGAGTTGCCGATGTGGGTGTAAAACATGTCCACAGAAAAATAAGAAGCAAGATGCGTTTGACCATAATTGAATGTATTTTGTTCGCAAAAATAGCAAGATTTGCACAGAAAAGATGCGTATATTTGTAGATTCATAGTATTTATCATTGTTGTATGAAAGAGTATCCAAAGATCAAAGCCGGTATTGTTGGTTTCGGACGCATGGGGGAAATATACCTGAAGGAAATCATGAAAAGCCCGCTTTGGGAAATCCGTGCTATTTGTGATATAGATCCGGAGGCTTTGCAAATAGCATCCCGCCAGGCACCTGCAGGAACACTCCTGACAGAGAATGAAATGGATATCTTCGGCTCACAGGATATTGATGTAGTTATCTTGTCTACCCTGGCAGATGCACGGAAAGACCATCTTTTCAAAGCTGTGGAATACGCAAAGCATGTGATTACAGAAAAACCTATAGGAGCAAGTATTGAAGAAGAAAATGCAGTGCTGGAAATGGTAAAGAACAGTGAAATTCTGGTTACTGTTAACCTGCCACTGAGAAATGCGTGGTACCATAAAGTCATTAAAGAATTTATTGATTCAGGACAGATTGGAGACCTTGCCATCATAAGGGTGTGTCATATGACTCCCGGACTGGCCCCGGGTGAAGGACATTGGGCTGAAGGTCCTTTATTTCATGATTGCGGCCTGCATTACGTAGACATTGCCCGCTGGTATGCCCAAAGTGAATTTAAAACCTGGAATGCACAGGGCATCAAGATGTGGAATTACCAAGAACCCTGGTGGTTGCAAGTACACGGTACTTTTGAAAACGGGATTGTATTTGACGTAACTCAGGGACACGTTTACGGGCAGCTTGCCAAAGATCTGACGCATAATGGATATGTAGATCTTATTGGCACAAAGGGGATTGCCAGAATGAGCCACAACTACATTACGGCAACCGTAGAGTTGCACGGAGTTTCTAAAACTCAGGTGGTAAAAAAACCATTTGGAGATAAAAACCTGGATATTTTGCTCCACCTGTTTGCCCGTTCGCTAACAGAAGGGCGACGTGATCCATCCCTTCCCAAAGTAGAAGACGCGGCCATTGCTTCTGCCTATGCATGGAAATTCCTGGAGAGTGCTGCCGGAAACGAGATGCCCGTTCGTGGGGATCTTGAGACCCTGGAAGAAATAAAAGAAAGAAGAAATAATAAACGTATTGGATACGGCTTATTAAGAAAAAAAAAGATTATTGAATGAAAGCAGAACAGAAACGTGCTGTCATCATGGGAGCAACGTCCGGTATGGGGAGAGAGATTGCCTTAATCCTCCTGCAAAAGGGGTGGAAAGTGGGAGTTGCCGGAAGACGCAGGGAATTGTTAGAGGAAATAAAGGCAAAAGCTCCCGAATTGGTAGTATTTGAAGTCATTGACGTTACAAAAAAGGACGCACCGGAATTGCTGGAAAAATTGATTGATGCACTTGGCGGTATGGATTTATACCTGTACTCTTCCGGCTATGGCAGATTAAACACATCTTTGAATTTGGACATTGAACTGGATACAATAGATACAAACGTAACAGGTTTTGTAACCACAATCAATTATGCCTTCAACTTTTTCCGCCAACAGCAGTACGGGCATATTGCGGCTATTTCTTCCGTAGCGGGATGCAGAGGTATTGGCTTGAACGCCTCGTATTCAGCTACTAAGCGGTTTCAAATGTCCTACCTGTCTTCATTGACGCAGTTGTCAAATAATATGAAATATAATATTTCCGTTACCGATATTCTGCCCGGCTTTGTTAAAACGGAATTTGTCCGCTATGCATACCCCATGCAAATGGAAGTTTCTTATGTAGCCCGTAAAATTGTTAACGGGTTACTGAAAAAGAAAAGGAAAATTGTCATTGACTGGCGTTACCGCCTGGTAATTGGTGTATGGCATTTGATTCCGCGTTTTCTGTGGGAGCGCATAAACCTTGCCCGTTTTGTCAAGTAGTAACGTGTCTGTAGTGCCTGTACAACTGCTCCAGTGCTTTTTCCAATACAGCACGCGGACAACCGGCATTCAGACGCATAAACCCTTCCCCGCCGGGACCAAACATAGCTCCGTCATTCAAAGCCAGACCTGCATCAATAAAAAATTTAGGAATACAGTCTATGCCAACTTTCTGTAAATCCCTGGCATCCAACCATACGAGGAAGGAAGCATCGGGGCGCGAAGCATGGATTAATGGAATATAACGCGGCAATTCCTCCACAACATAATCAATGTTGTTCTGAACGTAGGTAAGCATTTGTTTATGCCATTCCTTTCCTTGAGTATAAGCAGCGCGGGTTGCTATTGTGGCAACAAAAGTTGAATCGTTCAGGTCACTGGCACTTAAAAAATCATAAAACCCTTTTCTTAGCTGTTGGTTAGGAACTATGGCGTATGAGCTGACAAGTCCTGCAATATTGAATGTCTTTGAAGGAGCATTGAACACAACTCCTATCTGGGCTGCCTCCGGTGATACCGTGGTGAAAGGAATGTGTTTGTTTCCGTAGAGAGGCATATCTGCATGGATTTCATCAGAAATAACCGTAACGTTGTATTTATGGCATATTTCAGCCAAGGTAGCCAGCGTTTCTCTATCCCACATATAGCCTCCGGGATTGTGCGGATTTGCCAAAATGAGCAAGGGACACCTGCGGCGTTTTAGGATGTCTTCCAGGTGGTCAAAATCCATATGGTAACGGGAACCATCCCACAGGAGCGGGTTGTTGATCACTACCCTTCCGTTGTTTTCAATTACTTGTTTAAACGGATGGTAAACAGGTGGCTGGATAATTACAGAATCACCTTTGCCCGTGAAATGAAGCAGAGCCAATCCAATGCCTTTGACAATTCCGGCAATAAAAGTAAGCCACTCTTCCCGTATTTCCCATCCATGCATATAGTGTTGCCACTCTATTATGACTTGCCAATAATCTTCAGGAAGCACAGTATAGCCATAAATAGGGTGTTTCAATCTGTCTTCCAGCGCTTCCCTTATAAACGGTGGGGTTGCAAAATCCATGTCTGCCACCCAAAGCGGTATCAGGTCTTCCCTGCCAAAAAGAGTTTTTAATCGTCTTAGTTTAACGGCATCTGTTCCACGCCTGTCAATAATGGTATCAAAATCGTATTTCATAACAACGTATTTTTCAATGTTTCAGGTTTTCCTATGTCGAGCACTTGAATACCGGGTATTTCAACTCCTTTAATTGTATAATTAGCAGCTGTTTCCAGAAAAAAATCAATGATGGAAAAAACATCGGGCTGCTGTTCAAAAAGGGGCATAGCTTCCGGAGAAAGGATGTAAATACCGGAAAAAGCCCTCAAAATACAACCATCCGGGTTACACGGTTCTTTTTCTTTAACCCATCGGTACTGCTTGGTTTTTATGTTGGTCCAACCGATTAACTGCCACTCCTTGTCAAAAATAAGCTGGCGGTCTGTAACCCTTTCGCTTACCAGCAAGGTGGCCAATGTCTCGGGATTGTGCCCCGCTACAAAGGCACGCAAATTCAAGTCAGATAAAATATCAACGTTATGGACAAGCAGCGGAAAATCCGGAATAAAAAAAGGACAGGCATGCTTTATGGCTCCACCTGTCCCCAGCAACAAGTCACTTTCATCTGAAAAACAGATTTTGGCAGGAAGGTTCTTCCGTTCCAGATACTCACTGACAAAAGAGCGAATCTGGCCACCCAGGTGGTGAATATTAATAACAATACTGGTAAATCCCTGAGCTATCATTTTGTCCAGCAAGCCTTCCAGCAGGGGTTGGTCTCCTCCCTCCTTCAGGTTGACACGAACCAACGCTTTTGGGATTGAATCTGTAACGGGTTTTAAGCGGGTACCCAGGCCGGCTGCCAGTATCATTGCCTGCATGCTGTATTGGTATTTAGAAGTCTGCTTCTATTTCTAATTCACGATGGTATAAATGCACGTTGATATCGTATTTTTTAGATATATACTCAGCCATGTGCCGGGCACAGTAAACGGAACGGTGTTGGCCTCCTGTACACCCGAAACAACACATCAAATGGGTAAATTTACGTTCAATGTATCTTTGTATGTGCTTGTCCATAAGCGCATACGCATGATCTAAAAAAATTTCAACACCACCATCTTCTTCCAAAAAACGAACCACCTGCGGATCTTCACCGGTGAAATGTTTGTAGTGATCGTATTTACCCGGATTTTCCAATCCCCGGCAATCAAAGATATACCCTCCCCCGTTCCCGCTCAAATCGTTTGGAATTCCTTTTTTGTAGGCAAAACTACACACGGTAACCTGCAGTTTTCTTTCTTTATCCATCTCGGCATACTGGCGCATAGTTGTCAGCTCCAGTAACAAGGAAGACAAGTAGGGGTACTCTCGAAAAGGCTCTTTCAACAACTTACGCAGGTTGTCTATGGCAAAGGGTACACTTCGTAGAAAATGCGGTTTCTTTTCAAAATACCCCCGGAACCCATAGGCACCAAGAACCTGAAGTGTTCGGAATAAAACAAAGTGCCGCAATTGCCGGTGAAATTGATTTTCATCAACAGGGATAAACTGTTTCAATGCACCCAGGTAGGTTTGGATCAATTCCTCTTTGAGTTCTTCCGAGTAATTGGCCCGAGCCTGCCACACAAACGACGCTACGTCGTAATATACGGGGCCTTTGCGCCCTCCCTGAAAATCAATAAAGTAAGGTTCTCCGTTTACAAGCATCACATTTCTTGCCTGAAAATCCCGGTAAAGAAAAGTCTCGGATGCATTGTGCAACAAAATTTCGGAAAGTTTTTGGAAATCGTTTTCAAGTTGTATTTCACTAAATTCCAACCCCGTGGCTTTCAAAAAACAATACTTGAAGTAATTCAGATCAAAAGAAACCATTCTGGCATCAAAATCCGGCTGTGGGTAACACACGGAAAAATCCAGTTTGTCTGCTCCTTTAAATTGCAACGCCGGTAAGGCTTCCATGGCTTTATGCAATAAGGCTTTCTCTTTTACATCGTAAGAACCTTTTGACCTCCCTGTTTCTACTGCATTGTATAACGTAACATCTCCCAAATCCTGTTGCAGGTAACACGAAAAATCTTTGTTATGGCAGAAAACTTCCGGGACCGAAAGGCCTTGCTTCCGGAAATGCATTGCAATAGCAATAAAAGCCTGGTTTTCTTCTTTACAGGAGCCCAGCGTCCCAATAACCGTTCTTTTGTTACCCTCCATCCTGAAATACCGTCTGTTACTTCCGGAAGACGGCAACTCGGTAATCGTGTGAGCCGAGGTACCTGTGTAGCTTTTAAAAAGAGTTTGAAGTTGCTTCATGAGGTTGTAAAATTAGCAAAAAAAATGGATACAGGCAGGGAATCATAAGGGTTTCATCACAGCATTCCACATAGCTTTCCTAAGGGTTCCGTTATCATCATCGCCATGGTACATCCAGCACATCATGCCTTTCATGCCATGGGCTAGAAGCCACGCTCCCTTGATGGCTATACTTGCCGGATTGTCATAGCCGCAATAAAAAGCACCCGTGGCTTTTCTTGTAACGTACGGTACGGAAGCTGTGGGATCCCAGTTCCCGATAGTATATACTGCCGGATCCAGGTTTTTAATCTGCCGGTAAGTAATAGCTGTGGGACTTTGGGAAAAGGAAATCCTTCCGTAAAAAGGAATCCCCAGGACCATCTTCTCCGGCGGAAACCCTGCCGCTTTATACGACGCCAGCATTTTAACGCAATCCCAATAGGCCCGGGAATCTTCCAAAGCCGAATGATGATGCGGTGCCTGGTCCATATCGTAGGTCATCACGTTCACAAAATCTACATAAGGTTCTACGGCCTTCAAATCAATATAACGGGTTCCTTCTGCTATTGTTTTAGCATCTGATATGTATCCGGGAAATGTTATCAAATAATCAGATCCCAACGTCCGGCGCAACTCTTTCAGCAACAACACATGGTTTTGCGTATCTGCAGCGGGATTGGAAGCATGGCCGCTCCAGGAAAGACCGGGAAATTCCCAGCCAATATCTACTCCGTCAATCCCCCACTGTTGTAAAAACTCCAGGCAATCCCGGGCAAAAGCCTGCCGGCCTTCTTCTGTACTGCTCATAGCGGAAAATCCACCACCTTGTGCGTTGTCCTTATTATCAACCGTATGGGTAAACGCTAAAAGTATTTTCAGGTGCGGATGGTTTTTTTTCAAATCTGCCACAGCAGCAAAACGTGATGGATCACCTTGTAAAGCAAATTTCCTGTACTGACCGCCTACAACATACAACTCGGCAAAAGCATAACAAATGTGCGTGAGTAATGTGGGGTCGGGAATTCCCTGACTGTAATACGTTACATAAGATAACGCCACACGTCCTTCAATGCGCTTTTCCGGAACAAAAACTTCAGGTACGTCGGGGTCTGTATCTGGATTTTGGTCCGGTTTTACCTTTTCACGCTCACACGATACAACCAACAGCAACAATACCGTTAAAAAGTAAAACCGCTTCATGGGATGTGCTTTTAGTAAAGGTAGTAACGCGCGGAAAGCTCACGGAAAGCTTCTGCATCTTTGTACCAATACTCTTTGATGTCTTCAAACATATACCTTTCCGAGAATTTTTCAGTTATAAAAGGACTGCCGGTCACTTTTGTGATCCTGTTGAGGTTGAATACCATCTCGGGGTTCAATTTATGCATTTCCTGCATTACGTAAAAATTCACATCGGTCAGTGGTGCAGCGGCCGGGTCTGTCAGGTGTACCTGTACTCCTCCCAGTGTGGTCCCCTGCCCCCTGCTGTAAAAAGGCCTGAAATAAATGGGTCTGAAATAGAGCCCCGGTAAGTCCAGAGCGTTTAAATTGGCTGCCAGTTGTTCCGGATCCATGTTCTCTTCCACGGGAGCAAACAATTGGAAAGGCAACGTGTACCCAACCCCTATGGATATGCCTGCCAGATCACCGGCAATGCCGCTCAGGGGGTAGAAAAATGACGTTATGGCCTGCGGAATATGAGGTGAAGAAGCAATCCATTGCAATCCTGTTTGGTCGTAAAACATATCTCTTTTCCACCCTTCCATGGGAACTACCGTAAGGTTGCACCGGGCACTTTCACCGGGGCGTGCACCCGAGCCCAGCATACGTTCCCCGTTAAGAAGCAAAGCCAGTTCGCCACAAGTGAGGCCGTACACATAAGGAATCCTGTACTGACTCACAAACGTAAAACAGCCGTCTTCCACATAACATCCTTCCACTTTAAGACCTCCAATGGGATTGGGTCTGTCCAAAACCACAAATTCTATATCCAGTTCAGCACAAGCTTCCATGGCCAGTCCCATGGTAGAGATGTAGGTAAAAGATCGGGAACCAATGTCCTGAATATCGTAAACCAATACATCCAGCCCCTCTAACATGTCTTCCGTAGGTCTTCTGGTACTTCCGTACAACGAATATTCCGGTAGCCCCGTAATGGGATCGGTTTGCGATACAATCCTGTCTCCGGCATGTACTTCTCCGCGTACCCCGTGTTCCGGACCGTACAAGGCTACCAATTCTACGTTAGGTGCTTCAAATAAAATATCTATGGTAGAACGCAGGTTTCTGTCCACGCCGGTAGGGTTGGTAATGAGTCCTACGCGTTTTCCTTCCAACAGGGCAAACCCTGATTCCTGAAGGACATCAATACCTGTTTTCACAATACGGTCTTGTGACTGACAGGATAATACAAGAAAAAGTGAAACAAATAAAAGCAGGAAATTGTGTGTGTATTTCATATCAATTCATATTAGATTTTCTTTCCATAATCTGCCGGTAACCTTTTGCTTATCAAGATAGAAGCTACTATACCGGGTAATGTGCACAAACAAACAAACCGGAAGAAAAGTTCGTAGCCCATAGCTTCCTGAATGGCTCCAGCCGCCATACCCGGCAACATCATCCCCAGTGCCATAAATCCGGTCCCGATAGCATAATGAGATGTTTTGTGCGGACCGTCGGCTACATATATTAAGTACAACATAAACGCAGTAAACCCAAATCCATAACCCAGTTGTTCCATGGCAACAGAGGCGATAATCACATACAGGTTGTCCGGCATGGTAGAAGCCATATAGACGTACAACAGGTCAGGCAAATTGATGGCCAAAGCCATGGGAATAATCCATTTTTTCAGTCCACCCCGGGATACGGCAATGCCGCCTACCACACCACCCAAGAGCAAAGCAACCACCCCAATGGTTCCGTATACCATGCCCACGGTAGCCGTTGGCAGTCCCAACCCTCCTGCTTCTGAAGTATCCAGTAAAAAAGGAGTGGCAATTTTTACAAGTTGTGATTCACCCAAACGGTAGGTAAGAATAAATAATAAAGCAAGCCCCAGGTCGTTCTTTTTGAAAAACGAACCAAACGTAAGAAAAAAGTCTTTCAGAAGACCCAACGGGGTAATGTTGTCTCTGGACACGTCGGCAGCAGGCCTGGGAAGTATAGCTCTATGGTAGAGGGTTAAAATAAGAAAAATGGCAGCCAGCAAATAAAAGGTCAAGCTCCAGGCCAGCGGAATGTTTCCGCCTACTCGCGGTAAAATCTTTCCTTCTTCCAGCAAACCGGCCAGCATAACAAGTACCCCTTGCCCAAAAATGGTGGCAAAACGGTAAAAAGTATTGCGGATACCTACAAAAAAAGATTGTTCACCTTGCGAAAGCCCCAGCATATAAAAGCCGTCAGCAGCAATGTCGTGAGTAGCAGAACTGAAAGCAATAAGCCAGAAAAAAGCCAAGGTGGTTTTTACAAAGAAAGTAGTGGGCAGAAAAAAAGCAACTCCCGCAAAGCCCACAGCTATAAAGCTTTGCATGAGAATTATCCACAATCTTTTTGTTTTAATCAGGTCCACAAAAGGGCTCCAAAGAGGCTTGATGACCCAGGGCAGGTAAAGCCAGCTGGTGTACAAGGCGATTTCTGTGTTGGAAAGGCCAAGCCGTTTGTACATGATTACGGCTATGGTCATCACGGCCACATAAGGCAACCCCTGTGCAAAATACAACGTTGGGATCCACGACCAGGCATTCCTGGTTTTTGTTTTAGGCATTTCTTTCATTAATACAATTTTTCAATCCGCGAGCCGGGATAGTAATGTGCTAAAATTTCTTTATAGGAATACCCCCGGGAGGCCATAACGGCTCCTCCAATCTGGCAAAGCCCTACTCCGTGGCCCCAGCCTGCTCCGTACAGAACAAAACCGTACGAGCGTTTTACGGGGACAAAGGCCGAGGAATACAAATGGGTAGGCGAAAGGGCTTTTCTTATCAAGAGCTCCTTTCCTATGGTGAGCGTTCTTTTGGAACCAATAATCTTTAGTTTGGAAATACGACCGGAACTGCCTCTTTCCAAGGGTATCAAATCTTCAATACACCCCAAATCTTCGCCAATCCTGTTTTTTATCAGATCTCCCAATTCTTCCGAAGTATAAGAAACCTCCCAGCGGTAAAAAGCTTTTGTTTCCTGATCGTAATCGTTCAGCACCTGAGAAAGAACGGCAGTATCATCTGTATTACAAAAAGCAGGAGGTGTACTTTCTATCCATACTTCTGCCTGTGCGTGGTCTGTAAGGTCCGGAAGCGGAATCTCGGCAGGAAAATCCTCACCGTCGTATTTCCCCTGCAAATAAGGAGGATCAACCGCTTCCCAACAAGTAGAGAAACGTTCCATAATCCCGCCACAGCATTTGGAAAACCGGGCGTCGCATATTTCTCCATCAGAAGTAAGCACCTCTCCGGCTGTTTGTTTAATGGCCCCGCTTACATTATCCAACGATTGCGAAGGCCGTGTGATCCCCTGGTACCTTTGACAATGGTCATCGGCACATACATCAAATAACGTATGGTCTTCCCTGTCCCACCATTTGATCCATTCAGCGTCTGTACGTATTTCTGACGGAGCAGCCGTTTCCCTGCATAATGCAGGAGCGGATCCTCCCGCACGTTCTCTTTTTTTCATTTGAGAAAGAACCCAGCTACGCGATATTACCGCATGTGCCTTTAGGTATTCAGGCATGCTGGTTGCACTCATTTCTGATGCTATAACACTTACCAGGTAATCTTCTACAGAAAGTACATTGACGGCTCGTACCTGACCATCTTCCGGCACAAAGACCAACGCTCCTTTAAAACGTTGGTCTTCCTTTCGCTCCCAATGAAATTCAATACCTATGACAACGTCTTTCAGAACAAAAGACATATTCTCATCTGAGGGTTCAAAAATGCACCGGGCCGCTTTGACTGCCTGCTGCCCGGGATGGCTGCTGCCTTCCTTTCCTGTTACACATACAACCCCGTTCTGTACTGTAGCTTCAAAAGCTCCCGCAAAAGGACCGAAATTCCCTTCCAACTGAAAGGCTATGCAAGGGGCAGAAAGAATGCCTACCTCAATTGTTTTCTTGCCTGAAGTTCCCATGTACGCAATCTGTCTTTATAAAGGTTATTAGCATTATTTTTTTCCGGTTCCAGGGCTGCATCCGAGTTGCCCTCCCAACGGCGGCAATTGTACACCACATCATAAATGCGGCCAATCTGGTAGTTTCTGGAGAAACGAAGGCCCAGCCCGTAATCTTCCCCGTAGTTGGTGTTAGGTAACAACAGGGTACGAAGAATGGGGGTATAGAACGCCCGCGGAGCTCCCAGCCCGTTAATACGCAACGCATTGTTTCTTCCGTTTTCCGGGGTCCATTCCCTGTGATCAATAACTCCCGGAGGGATAGTATTCAATTCAAAATCTGTCATACGGTATGTTCCCACAACCATAGCACATTGCTGCTCATAAAAAGCTTTGACTATGGTTTCCAGTGAATCTGGCCCCGAATACATGTCGTCGCTATCCAGCTGAACAAGGAATTTCCCGCATTTGGGATGGTGCAGGGCCGTATTCCACAACCCGCCTACAAACAAATCTCTTCTTGGCGGAGTTATAAAAATCAATTTAGAATCTCCTGTATATTTTTCAACAATGGATACGGTGTTGTCTGTGCTATGGTGGTTGACCACAATAACATTGTACTTAAAACTGGTCTTCTGACTTAATGCAGATTTCACCGCATCTTCAATGGTACGTTCTCTGTTAAACACAGGAATCATTACGGTAGCTTCAAATTCAAACTTGCGTTCATCCAGATTTACAGGAGTAAATACAGGAGGCAGATAAGCTCCTACGGCTTTCAGGTGTTCCGTACAAGCTTTTTCCATATCTATTTGAACTTCTCTGTTTTTGGGATCTACGTAATCAAAGAGTTTTTCTCCGGATTTTCGTGTATCTGTTTCTATTTCTGTATACAGGTACTCATTAATATGTACAAGCGGAGCGATGCGGCTTACTGCCAGACGCAGGGAATACAAACCTGCATAAGCATATTCCGTAAAAGACATGGAAACGGCTTTCTTTAAGTACAAAGCATTGTAGAAAAGTACCGAACCAAAATTGAAATCATCCCGCAATGCTCCCTCCTGGCATTCAATCAAAGGCATTTTTCTGCGCTTCCCCTCAATAATCTGAAAGTGATCTGAATACAACATGCCGGCCCGTGTATCGTCTGCCAGCTGAACAAACCGTTCCAACGACAGGTAGCCCGGTTCCAACTGGGTATATTTGGTGTAAATAAGTGCAAAATCTGTAGCAACAACGGCCGCAATTTTTTGAATGGTGGCTGAAGAATTCAGGTTATCAATCCGGATTATTTCATATCCCGTACTATCCAGGTTGTGTTTACCATCTGATACAAGAAGGTAGATTTTGTTAACCAATTCTAAATTCTCCAGATTAGCTAAAGTTCCCGCAATTTGCTCATAGGAAGCAGCAGGGAGAAAACAATCAATTCTTTTCATGTGTTTGTATTATTAGAAATCCTATATAAATGGCAAATGTACAATCTTTTTGGCTACTTTTGTCCTTCATAATAAAAGTTAGCATGATCCGTACCGCCTCCAGAACAATCCCAATCCTTCTTTTAATTGCCGCTATAACTGCACCCGGGTTAGGTGCACAAAATTGCATCCCTGTAGTAAAATACTACCTGGAACAAAGTGGTGGCCATGCACCCTTGTACAATGGAAAGATTCCTCCTGCCTACAAGCAGCTGTATGAAGGAACATATTATTTAGAATCTGAGAAATATTCAGAAGGTTCAGTTGAGTATAATGGTAAATTCTACACCGGGGTTCTGTTGAATCTTAATGCCCATCTTGATGAGCTCTATATCAGAATGCCCCAATATTATACAAGCTCTATCCTGTTGAAACAACATGTTACATCATTTACTCTGGGCGATAAAGAATTCATTCAAATCAAGAAAGAAAATTGGCCGCAGGCTCCTGACGAAGGTTACTACCGTGTTTTGTATTCTGGTAAGGATATATCCATTCTCAAAAAGACTATAAAAAGAATGAACAACACAACAGCGGCAAGTGAGTCAAAGGCATCGCATGTTTTTTCTGAAAGCAATTACTACTACCTTCTGTGGAATGGAGTCTTCCATTCGCTTAAAGGGAAATCTTCTTTTTTAAAGATTTTTAGGAACAAGCGCTCTGTAATCAACCATTTTATAAGAGAAAATAAACTTAAGTTTTCAGCAGAAGAAAAAGAGGTTTCTTATGCATTGTGTGCAGCGTTCTATGAAAAAAACATTATGCCATGATACTGAAGAAAAGCACTTTAACCATTTCTTTCTTGCTGATCATTACATGGCTCATTCCCCATCAGGTCTTTGCGCAGGAAACGTACAATTTCCGTTTTTCCACCCTGGATTCTATTGTTAACACATTGGAAAAACAACTGCCTGTTCGCTTTTATTTTGCCCCTTCACAAACAGATACGTTGCTCCTAAACCTGCAGGCAGAAAAACACAAGGCGCTTGATGTTCTGGAAAAGGAATTACATAAGAACGGGTTTTCTTTTTACCACATAGGTGGTACCAAATGGCTCATACTTAAAGGCAACCTCCAACAAGAAATACACCAGGCCTTTTTTAAGGATTCGTTGGAAAACGGCAGGCACAAAGAAGAAGAATTGTCGCTGATGGTACAGGAAGAAAAAATAACGGCCGACTCTGAGAACCGCCTGTACACACTGGGAAACCCGGAACTCTCAGGGACAGAAGGTATTGTTCGAATCACCGGATACATCCGGGACCATGTGAACGGAGAACCTGTATCCGGAATGACTGTCATGACAGAGGACAAAAAACACTATACCATGTCAGATACGTATGGGTTCTATTCGCTAACCTTGCCCAGAGGATACAATACGCTACATATCAGAGGATTTGGCTACAAAGATTCCCATAGGTACGTACGTGTCTTTTCAGAAGGGTCGCTGGATCTGAACATAGAAGAAGAAGTTTTCTCGTTGCAAGGTATTGTCATCTCTGCAGAAAAAATGGAAAACGTCCGAAACGTACGCCTGGGATTGGAACGCGTACGGGCAGACAGGATCCGTCACATACCTATGGCTTTTGGCGAGGCTGACGTAATCAAGGCAGTGCTGACGCTTCCGGGAGTGAAATCGGTTGGCGAAGCATCCGGAGGTTTTAACGTCAGGGGTGGTGCCACGGATCAAAATCTGGTGCTTTACAATCAGGGAACGATTTACAACTCGTCGCATCTTTTTGGTCTTTTCTCTTTGTTTAACAACGACGTAATCAGCAACCTGGAACTTTACAAGAGTTCCATTCCTGTAAGGTACGGAGGCCGTATTTCTTCTGTATTGGAAGTAAATACCAGAGAAGGGAATAAAAACAATTTTACCGGATCGGCCGGAATTGGTTTGCTGACAACAAAATTTACTCTGGAAGGTCCCATTGTAAAAGACAGGACTTCTGTTTTACTGGCAGGACGTACAACATACTCGGACTGGCTTATGAAGCTAATCCCGGAAGGAAGCGGCTACAACAACGGCACGGCTAATTTTTACGATCTGAATCTGGGCGTTTCACACAGATTTGACAACAAAAATCAGTTGTTTGTAAATGGGTATTTCTCAAGAGATAATTTTTCATTTGACCCGCAAGTTTCTTACCGTTACCAGAATATTAACACCTCTGTCCGCTACCGCAGTGTACTGCGCGACCATACAAATATGGTACTTTCCGGTACATACGACAAATACAATTACCATACGCTGGACAGCACCAACATTGGAATGGGATACAACATGTCCTTTTCATTGCAACAGACCAGCCTGAAAGCAGATTTTACCACAAAACCCGGTGGAGGTCACACGCTGAACTACGGTCTTAATGCCTTGTACTATTTCCTTGACCCCGGCTCTTTCCTGCCACTGGATAACAGGTCATTGGTTGTTCCCGATATGTTGCAAAGAGAGCGTGCTGTAGAGACTGCTGTTTATCTTGGAGATACGTGGGAAATAACACCTGAATTTTCTATTGAGGCAGGAATCCGTTATGGTTTTTATACCGCATTAGGTCCCAAGGACTATTATACCTATGCACCGGATGTCCCTAAATCAAAAGAAACCCGTACAGACAGCCTTTCTCTGGGAAGCGGAAAAATGGTAGCTCCCTACCATGCTCCGGAGTTCAGGATTTCTGCCCGGTATGCTTTTACAGGAGATTTTTCAATCAAAGCCGGATTCAACAGCATGAGGCAAAACATTCATATGTTATCCAATACCACCGTAATCTCCCCTACCGATATATGGAAACTGTCAGATGCCAATATCCGTCCGCAAAAAGGCTGGCAAACAGCACTTGGCTTATATAAAAACATATATAACAATACAGTGGAAGTATCTTTGGAAGGTTATTACAAAGAAATGGACCGCTACCTGGATTATGCTCCTTCTGCCAAGTTGCTGATGAACCATCATATAGAAACAGATGTAATTGAAACACAAGGAAGAGCCTATGGTATAGAACTGATGATCAAACGTTCTGCAGGCAGGCTTAACGGATGGCTATCCTATACTTATTCCCGTACAGAATTGTGTCAGAGCGATCCCTCCATACAGGACCCCGTTAACGGAGGTAACTGGTACCCTGCACCTTATGACAAGCCTCACGACCTGAAATTTGTAGGAAATTTCAAATTTACCCACCGCTTCAGCTTGTCCATGAACCTGGATTACAGTACGGGAAGGCCCATAACCATGCCTGTTGGAACGTATTATTATGCGGGTGGATGGAGGCTGCTGTATAGTGACCGAAATGCACACCGCATACCTGATTACTTCCGTCTGGATATTGCTTTCAACATTGAACCCTCTCATAAACTGACTTTGCTTACACATAGTTCTATCACTATTGGAGTTTATAATGTTACCGGGCGAAAAAATCCATATTCTGTATTTTTCAAGACAGAAAACAATACGGTAAGATCATATATGCTCTCTATTTTTGGTTGTCCCATACCTTATGTTACTTACAATATTAAGTTTTGATCTTTATGTACAAAAAATACTTGTTAAAAATACTTGGTATTGTTTTTCCGGCACTGTTGGCTGTATCCTGCATTGTTCCCTATGAACCCGGGGAATTGCTTAACAAAGAAGGAATCCTGGTAGTTGAAGGAAACATTTCCATCACCGGTCCCTTTGACATCCAGATTACCCGCAGCGCAGCCCTCCCCACAACAAGTTCAAGTCCCGGATCTATTCACTACGAACGCAACGCACTGGTGTATGTGAGGGATAGGTATGGGACTGTCTATACTTCTGAATCCCATTCAGCTTATGGAGAATACCATTTTGATTTTTCTGATCAATCTCCCGATCTGCAGAGCGAATACCAGCTTGTTATTGAATTGCAAGACGGAACTACCTATGAGTCTGATTTTAGAAAAGCCAGGCACAGCAGCAGTATGGAACTTCATTACAAAATAGATACCTTACAGGAGAAATTAATAATCTATGTTGACACCTATGATATTTCAGGAGAATCTACACATTACAACTGGAAGTTCAGGGAATCATGGGATTATGTTTCCCAAATTATGTCTTTGGCTTTTCTGGATAACAATATAGTCAAGGAAACAGAAGACTTCAGGCCCTGGATGTACCGTTGCTGGGACAACAGGGAATCTTCAGAGATTCTCCTTGTAGAAACATCATCCCTTTCCGAAGACCGGATCAATGACCTAGTGTTACACACCATTAATTTCAGAGATATTCGTATTACGCAGCACTATTCCATTGAAGTAATTCAGACGGTACTTGACCGGGACGCCTATGCTTATATGCAGAATATGAAAAAGAATTCGAACGACATTGGAGATCTTTTCTCTCCGCAACCCAATGAAATAAGCGGCAACATCCGTTGTGTATCTGATCCTTCTGTCCGGGCGATTGGCTTTGTTTCTGTATGCAATTCAGTTAGTAAAAGACTCTTTATTTCCTGTATGGGCCTTCCGGGGTACCCGCGTGAAAGGTTGCCGGAAGATACCCTTATGCCGCTAAGTGCAAGTGCACAAAGCCTGGCCCGTCTGAAACAAGAAGGATACTCGCCTTATTTGGTTGATCCCCTGGCCAAGGCCAGCTACTGGAACCTTACACGGTGCATTGATTGCCGGAGTAAGGGCGGAACTATAAATATACCCTCTTTCTGGCCTGCAGAATGGCCGCGGTATTGAATGTACTTGATATGAAACGTATCCTTATACCTATTTTATTTATTCTTCAGGGTTCTTCACTGGTTGCACAAACGGACATACCACATGAACGCCTTTACCTGAGTACGGATAAAGAATGCTACCTTGCCGGAGAACCTTTATGGGTTTCAGCTTTTTGCTACGACGCGACAACAGGAAAACCTTCTGCTGTTAGTGCAGTTGCATACCTGGAAATTCAAAACCTCACAAGTTCCCTGGTACAATCCAAGATTGCTTTGAAAAAAGGCCGTGGCAACGGCATGGTTCTCTTACCCGCAACATTGCCTACCGGTATTTACAGGCTTACGGGATATACACGCTATATGTATTCCGAAAATGCATTGAATTACTATTCAAAGTACCTTACTATCTACAACCCTTTGTCATCGATCCGTTCAGATAATGTGACTGCCATTGGCAAGGAACAGGAAGAAGTTACCGCATCATATGATATGCAGGATGAAGAAAGTAAATTGTTTCAGATTTCTACAAACAAAAAACAGTTTAAAACGCAACAGGAAGTTAAGCTTACTCTGAAAAATCTGTTACCGGATTTTGTGTCTGCTTCTGTTTCGGTTTTTCACGCAGACGGCCTGAACTACCATAAAAACCCGTCTATAACAACTGTTGTTGATAGCACTTTGCATGAACAAACATCAGATTTTAAGTTCCACAGGGTTGATTATACAGGTGAAGTGATTCACGGACATATTGTAGATGAAAACAACGTACCAACACCCTATGTAGAAGGGTTTGGTACGTATTTATCTATTGCAGGCAGTGAAATCCAATATTTCACAGGAGAAATAAGAGAAAACGGAAAGGTCAGGTTTTTTACTTCCAACCTGCACGGCAACGGTACTTTGGTAAGCCATGTGCCCTCGCTTACCGAAAAAAAATACCATCTTGTGCTGGATTCCATTTACCTGCATCCAACTGTAGAAGAACTGCCCACTTTGAGCCTGGATGAAAAACAAGCAGGTATTTTAACGGACAGAAGTCTGGCTGTACAGGTATACCAGACTTTCCGGATGGATACGTTATCTCCTGTTATACCCTATGAAAACAACCTTCTTTTTGAAAACTCTGGAATAGTTTACAAGCTGGACGAATATACACGTTTCCCTACGATGGCAGAAGTTGTGGTAGAATTCATTCAGGAAGTTCGTTTCCGTACTGTTAAAGGAGAACGAAAACTGCAAGTACGTTTGCGGGATGCTCACGGAGTTGCTTTTGAAGTGGAAGATCCTACGCCTCCCCTGGTTTTACTGGATGGGATACCGGTTCCAAACCACAACAAGATATACAATTACCCTCCCAGTCTGGTTAAAGAAATTACCATTTATCCCGATAAATATGCTTTTGGTCCGATTTACTATAACGGAATCATTTTCCTGAAAACGTACCGGGGAGACTTCCCCGAGCTTGAGCTGGAAGAATCTATGCGAATTCAGGATTTCCAGGGCGTACAACATCCGCGGACTTTTGGGGTGGTACCTGAAGGAAGCCGCTTACCGGACCTGCGCCATACCTTGTACTGGAATCCCCGTGTAGATTTGCATGCCAATGAATCAGTAACCCTGTTGCTGAAAACGGCAGAGACTACGGGAACCTTTGTTGTTGTGGCGGAAGGCATGAGCAAAGAAGGCGTACCGTTTCGTACGCAACAAGTGTTTCGTGTAGATCCTTAACAGATTTCGTGTAAAACCTTAACGGCCTGTTACCTGCAAATACTTACTCTTAGCCAGTTGGTAATCTTTCAGGGCATCTGTCTTATTATCCCGGCTTTGTTGAAGTCCTCCTCGTGCAGCTAATAATTCCGTAAGATTAACTGTTCCGGCTTTGAAGTATTGTTCGTTAATTCTGGCATTTTCTTCAGAGGCTGAAACGGCCAGTTCTGCCAACTCGTATTTCAAGTAGGCTTCTACATACGTCCCCCAGGCCTGCTGTATTTGCATGAGCAGTTGTTGATGCCCGTCTTCTTCACGGATACGGGCACGTTTTTCTTCAATCTTTTTCTGACGGATGGCAAACGACCCCCTGCCCCAACTGGAAATTGGAACCTGAACGGCTGCCATAACAGCACCGTTCCAATTGTTTTTGTCCAATAAATTCTCATAATAGTACATAGCACCAACTCCTACTTTGGGCAAGTAAGCCGAGCGTTCCATTTTTGTTTCCAGCTCTGCAGCGCGTACTCCTGTTTGCAACAATTTGTATTCTGTTCTGGAGGCAATTACAGACGCAGGGTCTGCATACAATTCCATAGGATCACGTACCTGTAAGTCTGACGGAAAATGCAGCCGGAACCCGTCCAGAGAATCTACCGGCAACCCCATCTGATGAGCCAAAGCCATAGTTGCCAGAAAAATCCCGTTTTCCAATTCTACGTTTTTATTCTCAAGCGTATTTTTTTGAAGCTGAACCTTTAATACTTCATGCTGTCCCAGTACTCCTGCTTTGTAAGCCTGTTGCACGTCTTTGGTAAGGGTATCCAATACCTGTTTCATACTCGAAACGGTATTTTGTTTTTCATACAAAGAGTACAACAACCAGTAGTATTCTTCTGTTTGTGCCAGCACCTCATCCTGCTTCATGGCAGTAAAAAGCTCACTGGCAAAGATCCCGGTTTTAGCCAATTTGTTTCCATACAATATCTTACCACCTGTAAATACCGGCTGAACAGCCACAGCACTTGCCAAAATTCCGTCTTTCAGCAAAGCCATATTTCCCAACATCCCAAGATCAATATTCATCATGGGGTTGGATGCCTGAAAACCAAATCCCATAAGGGAAATATCGGGAAAATAATACGTAATGGCCTGGTTTCTTGTTTGCTTTGCCACTTCTTCGCCCAGCTTGACTTCCTGTACCATGGCATTTCTTTCAAGAGCTATCCTCCGACAATCTTCCAGGGTATAGGGTTGGGCATGGAGGTATTGCAAAGCCGGAAAACAAACCAGGAATAAGATATAAAGTGCTTTCCTCATGGCAATATCCTGTTTTTTGGTTCTTTGATTTTTTTTAATGCATCCTGTTTTCTATAAACCAGCCAATAAATAACCGGCATAAAAAGAGAAACAAAGAACATAGAGGTTAAGATTCCAAAGAAAATAGTTGCGGCCATAGGAGCCCATAAAGAATCCCTTGTAACCAACATAGGTATGACAGCTACAGCTGTTGATGCAGACGTTTGAAAAATAGGCCTTATACGCCTGCAACCGGCCATATAGGCTGCCTCTTTAACCGAATACCCTTTGAGCCTTAATAATTCTGCATAATCAAACATAATGATACCGTTTCTTACAACAAGACCTATCAGCGTAACCAACCCCAGATAAGTTGTCAGGCTAATGTGCAGGTTCATGATCCACGTTCCTACAAGAGCCCCCAAAACACTCAGTGTTGTAGAGCCCAAAACCATAACCGCCAAGGATACTTTTTTGAAATGGAAAAGAAGGATTAGAAAAATAAGAAAAACAGCAATACCCACGCCTTGCATAATCCCGGGCATCATATCTTTATCTGCCTTATATGTTCCTGCGTATTCATAACGGACTCCATCTGGAATTATAGTATGCTCCATAACCTCTACTACACGATCAAATACATCCGTTGACACCCTTCCGTGATCCAGATCTACCATCAACGTAAGTGTGGGATATCCGTTTCTTCTGACAATCTGGGAAATATTCCATTCCGGTTCCAGATCTGCAATTTGTCTGAGCGGGACACCGGCTCCCGGAACAATTCCCTGAAAATATTCATTACCCAGAGTTTCCGGCGCAATAGTTCCTTCTTGTCCGTCAATATGCAGTACCACCGGAATACTCTTTCCATCCTGTATAAGGGAAGTAACAGGTATTCCTGCAAACCTGGATGCCAGATTCAAAGACAGCAAACCGGGGTTGATGCCGGTACGGGCAGCTCTCACAGGATCTGCTTGCAAATTCAATCCATACTGATAACCGCCAAAATCGGAACGTACATTAGCCACGTAGGGAATCCCGGCAATCACATGTTGCAAAGAATCTGCAAGCTGTATAAGGGCGTCTTTGTCTTCTCCTATCAACCTCACTTCCACTTCATTATCTGTTAACATGGAATAATCCAACTGCCTTACACGAACGTATGTTCCGGGAAAATAATGTATGTATTTCTTCTGGAACTCTTTAACAAGTTGTACTGTTGCTTTGGAAGAAGGGGTATTTACAATAAACTGGCCAAAATGTGGCCCCGGTATCTGCGGGGCATAAGATCCCTGAAACCTGGGTGCACTGGTTCCAATAAAGGAAGTAACGGCAAGAACCCGTTCGTCTTCCTGGATCATCCTGCGTAACGAATCGGCAACGACTTCTGTTTCTTTTACCGAAGATCCAAAAGGCAGGTACATTTCTATAACAAATTGATTTCTGTCGGCCATGGGCATCAGCCGTTTGGGCATCTTCTGGTAAACAAAAACCGGAAGGACCAAAAACAAAACAACAGTTACTACCACAACAACAGGATGTGCAAAAGCCTTTTTTAAGGATTTTTCATAGAAAACACCAAACAATTCCAGTAAAGAAATGCCTTTTTTGCTTTTCTGCCTTTGTTTTTCAACTACCTGTTGAATTCCTTTTCGTATAGTAAAATATTGGAAATAAGGAATGTATAACATAGCTACTCCCATGGAAACCATTAACGAAATAAATATGGCCCAGGGCGCCATGAATATAAACTCAGCAAAATTCTCGGGTAATGTAAAAAGGAAAGGGAAAAAAGTAATACTTATAGCCATGGTTGCCGAGAAGATGGACCGGAAATAAGAATTGGCAGCTGTTATAGATGCCTTCCACCGGCTCATGCCGTAATCCAGGTAATTCAGGTAATTGTCAATGACTACAATGCTATCGTCCACTACCATGCCAAGGACTACCAAAAGCGAAGCCAATGTAACCGTATTTATCTCAAAACCAAAAACATACATTATCCCAAGGGAGATGAATATAGTTATAGGAATAGACGTAGCAGCTACAGAAGCCACCCTCATGGGCAGCATAAGTACCATGACAGCTATTACTGTCAGGACAGAAATGAGCATATCCCTTAAAAAAGAATAAACGGAATCTGAAACAACACGCGGCTGATCTGAAATACGGTAAACACCTACATCTGCCGGCAATTCATTTTCAAATTCTTTCAAGATAGTATCCACCTGCTTTCCAAGTTCAACCATATTGTATCCATAGCTCATTTCCAGAGAAAGAAGCAGGCATTTTTTACCATTATTGGTGATGTAGCTTGTCGGTTCAGGATATTCATGCAGGATGTAACCCAGATCTTTGACACGCAGCACATTGCCGGATTCATCAAAATAAAGGGGTTGCTCCAGTATTTCCTCTTCACTCTGGTATGAGTTGTACAGGTGTATGGGAATAAGACCGCTACTTAAATTAAGTGAGCCGGCTGACGTTACAAAACCTCCGGAAAAAAGCTGTGCCAGCACCTGTTGTGCATTGATGGCATAGGCAGCCAGTTTCTCTTTATCAAGATACAGGTTGGCTTGCTCGTTCTGGTGTCCGTAACTTTTAAGATTTGTTACAATGGGCAGGGTACTCAAACGTCCCTCCAGTGTACTCAGCAAATCTTCCAGATTTTCGTAAGATAAAGCTTCGCTTTCCAATGTAATGAGGATGGCTGACGTTTCTCCAAATTCACTGAGTACCATAATGGGTAAAACGCCTGAGGGAAGCTGCATCTGGAACTCTTCCAGATCTATTCTCAAGGTAGCATAAAAGTTACGGGGAGATTTCTCGCTTTCCTTCAGATCCAAAACAAAATATACCAGACCGTCTCTGGTAATTGAATAAGTCTTTTCACGGTCAACTCCCTTATAACTAAGAAGATGTTTTTCAAGAGGGATGGTAAGCTGTGCTTCTACCTGTTCCGAGGAAGCCCCGGGATATATACCCAGTACCAGGGCATTTCTTATGGTAAAATCCGGGTATTCTTTCTTTGGCATATTGGGTAGAGCAAAAATGCCCAGTACTACCAAAAAGGCAACAAGAAGCAAGACAATCTTATGGTAGTGCATTGTCCATTCAACAACGCCTCTTCTTTTGTTACTCATTGACTACCTCTACTTTAATATTTTCACTTACTCTCTGGTGGCCTTCTTCAACCACCCTTTCTCCCGGTGATACTCCTTCTTTGATTGTTATTCCTCCGGGAACAATTCCTCCAATACGTACCGTTCTTTTGTGAACTTCATTTTCATTGTCCAGTACCCACACATAATGTCCCCGTTTATATGCTTCCGGAATAATGGCACGTGGCGGAACCACTACGTTGCTTTCCACAGGTACATTGTTAAGATATACCTTACATACCATGCCCGGAAGCAAGCCGGGAACTTCCCTGTCAAGGGTAATTTTCACTCCGTACCCGTGTGTATAAGGGTGTGCCTTCACACCTTTTTCCGTTACCTTTCCGGTTAATTCCAGGTTTTTCAAAGCACCAACCTGTATCCGGGAGGTCTGTCCTGTTTTTGTATCAAACACCTCATTTTCAGGAACGGAAATGTTGACTACAGGTCTGCGTGTATTCAGCAGGGTCATTACAGGCTGGTCAGGCAGTACGTTCATTCCTACTTCTACCATGCGCCTGCCTACTATTCCTTCCATAGGCGCTCTTAATTCTGTTTCTGCCAGCGCCCGGGCAGCAATCCTTTCTGAAGCTCTCGCTTGCTCCAGTTTGGTCCGAATTTCAACGTACTGAATTTCCGGTAAAGTACCCGATTCATAAAGAAGCGTCATCCTGTCCCAGGCATCTTCTGCTTGTTTGAGCATTGCCAGCGAAGTAGCGTGCATATTTTCCAAAGTTTCCGAATCGGTACAAGCCAACACCTGTCCTTCACGTACATGCTGTCCAACAGAAACATACACCTTTTTAATCTTACCGGGTGACGGAAAACTCAAAGCTACATTACTAGCCTCTTCTACCACGCCAACGTACTCCCTTTCTGACTTCATACTGTTTTCAGAAACAGTATGAACCTTAACCTTCACAGGCCCCCCAGCCTGCTTCTGATTAGAGGTCCCGGAATGGCAGGAAGTCACAAAAAAAAGCAAGGCAGATAAAACCAGTACGGTCTGATTATTTATTGATTTCATCATGTTACATTATATTAGGTGCAAAAGTAATCAAATTCATTATATTTGAATGAATATTCCTATGGAAAACAAACTTCCCCGGTTATTGCTTCATGTCTGTTGCGGACCCTGTTCTACAACAGTGTTGGAACGTTTGGTTCCGCACTATGCTGTATCCGTTTTCTTTTTCAACCCCAACATTGCGCCAAATGCAGAATACGATAAAAGGAAAAACGAAGCCGAGAGGTACATACAGCAGACTTATGGTTCAAAAATTCCGTTTGTTGCAGGAAATGCAGACCCTGCACTTTTCCTGGAAGCTGTCCGGGGTTATGAAAACGAACCGGAAGGAGGTCGCAGGTGTGAAATTTGTTTTCGTTTGCGGTTGCAGGAAACAGCACGGTATGCCAAAGAAAACAATTTTGACTTCTTTTGCACCACGCTAACACTTAGTCCGCACAAAAACGCAAAACTAATTAATACTTTGGGGGAAGAAACAGCCTGCCGGACAGGAGGTATTTCCTACCTTCCTTCAGATTTTAAAAAGAAAGACGGATTCAGGCGTTCTGTAGAGTTATCCCAAAAAGAACATCTGTACAGACAGACGTATTGCGGGTGTGTGTTTTCTATCTGATTTATTTGTACAAAAACCGCTTGATACTGCGTTTGGGCGTTTTTTCAAAAGCTTCGTCTTGTAGTTCAATTTTAGCAATCCTGCTAAAAACAGGTAACAACATATTCAATCTCAACCGATTTTCTTCCATCAGGCTTGACAAACCTGTAGAATCCAGAGATTCCTGAGATACCCGGTCGTAATCCGGAAATACCAAAGCCACCAGCTTTTTGTCCCGTTCCACAACAACGGACTCAATGACATAAGGCTGGTTGTTAAGTTTGTCTTCAATTTCTTCCGGATAAATGTTTTGGCCGTTGGCTCCCACAATCAGGTTCTTGCTACGTCCTTTAATAAACACGTTATTTTTTTTATCTATATATCCCAGGTCCCCGGTCCGCAGCCAACCGTCTTTAGTGAACGCAGCAGCCGTGGCTTCAGGATTTTTATAATACCCCATCATTACGTTGTCTCCGCGTGCCTGCAACTCTCCAATACCTGTTTCCGGATCCGGTGAAGCTACCCTCAATGACATACGGTGCACAGGCTTGCCACATGATTTTTTTACAAATTTTGAGACATCCTCATAAGCAAGAATCGGTGCACATTCTGTCATTCCGTACCCTACCGTATAAGGCAGTTTAATAGCTTTCATCAAATCTTCCACTTCCTGATTGATGGCAGCTCCTCCAATAATCAGTGTACGCAAATTGCCTCCAAAAGCATGCAACAACTTCTTTCTTATCTGTGCATGTAGTACAGCCGCCAGACCGGGAACCTTCATAAGAACTTTAATTATAGGTTTATGAATGGTCGGAAACACAGAGCTTTTAAAGATTTTTTCAATAACCAAAGGTACTGTAATAATCATGTAGGGTTTTACAGTAGCCAGGGCATTAAACAGAACTTTGGGTGACGGAACTTTCCCCAGGAAGAAAACCTGTGTTCCGCCTGCCAATTGGTATAAAAACTCAAAAGCCATCCCATACATATGGGCCATAGGAAGCATAGAAACCAGGGTATCTTCCGGCCCGTTGGGTATTTCACTTTGCCCATACTGTATGTTAGAAGAAATATTGCGGTTTGTCAACATTACTCCCTTGGGAGCACTTGTAGTACCTGAAGTGTAATTTATCAATACCAGATCATCCAGGTTATCGGTAGGATAATCTACATGCTCCGGTCCAAAACCGTCCGGATATTTTTGACTGAACAGTTCATCTATGTGGTTGTGAATTGCAACGAAGTCGGGGTTTTTAGAAAACAGAATGCCATTGTTTTCCAAACAAATTGCCAGCTCCAGCAAAGGTATGCGGGCAACATCCATCTTTTCCCAGATATCTTTACTTACAAATAAAAAACGTGCCTCGGAGTGGTCTGTCAGCGTCATGATGCTTTCAGGAAGAAAATCATTCAGTAAAGGCACTGCTACCGATTCGTAACTGGTAACCGCTAAAAAGGCAATACCCCACTCGGCACTGTTGGGCCCGCAAAGTGCTACTTTATCGCCTTTTTTTAATCCGGTTTTTTCAAATAAAATTTGAAGACGTGCTATATTCCGGGCTACTTCTCCGTAGGTATAGGAATTCTTGTTGTAATTGGTCATTGCCGGCGAATCCCACGCCTTAACCATACTGTCTCTAATATATTCTAGATAATGTGTTTTCATAATCAAAGATTTAAAACTTTCAACACAAAAAAACTATTTTTTAGATACAGCAGCCCGGAGCACGCTAATAAGTTATACGTTATAAATTATACGTTCTTAAGAATCAGAGCTGTTCCCATTCCCCCGCCAATACATAACGAAGCCATCCCGTACATTGCATTCCTGCGCTTCATCTCATAAATCAAGGTTACGGTAATCCTGTTTCCGGAAGCTCCGATAGGATGCCCCAGCGCTATAGCACCCCCGTTCACATTACAATGGGAATCGAACCATCCGTTATCTACTCCATGCTGTTCCTTCAGCTCATGAATCACACCCAGCGACTGCGCAGCAAAAGCCTCGTTCAGTTCCAGCAAATCCATCTGACCGAGTTTCATGCCTGCCCTTTTCAACACCTTACCTATCGCAGGAACCGGGCCCATGCCCATATATGCCGGGTCCACACCTCCCTGATCGGCCGCTACAATCTCGGCCAGTGGCTTAAGTCCCAATTCTTTAACGGTTTTTTCCGAGGCCAGTAAAACAAAGGAAGCGCCGTCGTTGATTCCGGACGCATTGGCTGCAGTCACGGTTCCGTCTTTTTTAAATGCAGGCCGTAAACCGGACATTTTTTCCAATGTGGTTGTTCTGTTGGGAAATTCATCCGTATCAAAAACAAACGTTTCTTTTCTGCGTGCAATCTCCAGAGGTACTATTTCGTCTTTAAACATTCCGGTATCAATAGCCCGAATGGCTTTTTGCTGAGATTTGTAGGAAAATGCATCCTGTTCTTCCCGGCTAATTCCGTATTTTTCAGCAATATTTTCTGCTGTAATTCCCATGTGGTAATTGCCGAAAGCATCTGTAAGTCCATCACATACCATATGGTCAATGGCTTTAAAATCACCCATCTTAATGCCCTGACGAACTCCTTGCATGACGAACCCGGCATCCGACATATTTTCTACCCCGCCGGCCAGAACAAGGGAGGCATGGCCGCTTAGAATGGACTGGTATCCGTTCATTATGGATTTCATTCCGCTGCCACAAATCATGTTCACCCCATAAGCCGGGACATGATGCGGGATTCCTGCCTGAACGGCAGCCTGACGTGCCACCCCTTGCTTTTGTCCTGCCATGAGGATGTTTCCCACAATGACTTCATCAATCTTTGCAGGGTCAATTTTTGTTTCTTCCAGAATGTTTTTGATAACGGTTGCTGCCATAGTAGCGGGAGCGACTCCTGTGAGTGAACCCAACATTTTTCCAATGGCTGTTCTTTTAGCCGCAATAATATACACTTTTTCCATATCTAACTTTAAAATGATTAATTAATTCATAGGTTTCCAATCTTCTGCAAGAATCAACTTGCAGCCTGTTGCGGCCTGAATCTCTTCAAAGGTAAAGAATTCATTTAGCTCTTGAAGAACAAGCCCTTCCGGAGTAACGTCCATTACTCCCATCTCTGTTATAATGCGATCAACCTGCCCCGCTGCTGTTAAAGGGAGCGTGCAGACGTCCAAGATCTTATGCTTACCCTTTGCGGTATGCTCCATGATGACTATGACCTTTTTCGCACCTACTATCAAATCCATGGCACCTCCCATTCCCGGAGTCAGTTTACCCGGAATGGACCAATTGGCAATATTGCCTTTTTCATCTACCTGCAACGAGCCCAGCATAGTAATATCAACGTGGCCCCCGCGGATGATAGAAAAAGAAGTAGCCGTATCAAAACAGGATGCCCCTTTTTTCAAGGTAATATATCCACCGCCTGCATCTATCAGATCAGGATCTTCCTGACCGGCTTCAGGCGGATTTCCCATTCCCATGCAACCATTTTCAGATTGCATGGTCACTTTAATATCTGAAGGTATATACCTTAATACCTCTGTGGGCAATCCAATGCCCAAATTTACTACGTCACCTTTTTTCAATTCACTGGCGGCGCGGCGCGCAATGGTTTCCCTGATCTGATTTTTATCCATGATGTTTTTTTTCTGAATGTTATTACTATTTATTATTTAGTTGATCTTCTTACAATTTCCTGAGCCACATAAGAGGACACATCCGTTGCGTAGGTATTCACTCCAAAACCGGCATCAAATCCCAGTTCTTTTGCTAATTCATGCGAAATTCTGGGGCCTCCGCAGACGAGCACCATCCGATCCCGGATCCCTTCCGCCTCGGCCATTTCAATAAACCGGGTCAGGTTTTCAATATGAACGTCTTTTTGGGTTACCGTTTGTGAAATAAGGATGGCATCTGCTCTCAATTCTATGGCTTTTGCAATCAATTCCTCGTTGGCAACCTGAGATCCCAGGTTGTAGGCTTCAATCATTCCATAACGTTCCAATCCAAAATGACCGGCGTACCCTTTCATGTTCATGATGGCATCAATGCCCACCGTATGGGCATCGGTTCCTGTACTGGCTCCAACCATAACCAATTTACGACCGATATGTTCTTTGATATAAGCATCTGCTTCTGCCATATCCATAACTACAGCATCTACTTTAGGAACCTGTATGGACAAATAATTGACCGTATGTTGCAAATTCCCGTAACAGTTAAAAAAAGTAAACCCCGGAGTAAGTTCCACCGTATACACTACCAACGGATTGTCTAACCCCATGGTTCGCAACAACTGCTTGGCTGCCTCTATGGCTTCGGGCCCTATAGGAACGGGTAATGTAAAACTAAGCTGTACCTTACCATCGTTCATGGTATCGCCGTAAGGCTTTACTTCTGTTAAATTCAGTGTTTTATCAAGCATGGTCATCTATTTCCTTTAAACAGTTCAATATACGGATTCCTATAAACCGGAGACTTACGTGTAACGCCTTCCAGCCCCTTTCCCCCGGTACGCGGGCGACGCACGTTGGCGAAATACCCTTTCTCCAATGCCGTAAACAACCCTTCTTTCTCTACTTTTTCAAGCAGTGTGTAAGCATTGCCAAGAACCTCTGTGGCTCTGTTGCGAATAAAACCGTCTTTGGCAAAAGAAACTTCTTGTCCAATATCCTTAAAGGCTGAAAAAATGTACCGTGCATTTTCAATAGCCAGGAACCTGTCACTCATAAATGGAGTGTGGATAGCCTCTGTTGGCATACCCAGCAACTGAATCCCCTGCCCGGTCCAGATTCCGGCCAGATTGAAAAGAGCATCCTGAATGTGTCCTTTAAAAATATTGCCTGTCATAAATTTGGTGGGCGGCATGTATTTTAACGGCGCTTTGGGAAAGATTTCCCGGATCATCTGTGCCTGTGCCAATTCGTAGAGGAACGAATTTTCCAGTTCCGGATCAATTTCAAAGGCATGTCCCAGCCCCATCTGTTCCTCGGGAAGCCCCGCAATCTTTGCCAGCTGTTCGTTTATAAAATCCGAGGCAAGCACGGTGTGCGCCTCTTCCACCGCATCTGCCGTGGTAAGGTAATTGTCTTCGCCCGTATTGATAATGACCCCGGCAAAACCGTTAATCATTCTGGAAAAGTATTGGTCTACGAGCGTTCTTTGCATATTGATGTCGCGGAACAGGATTCCGTACAGCGCATCGTTAAGCATCATATCCAGACCTTCAAAAGCGCCCATCACGGCAATCTCCGGCATACAAAGCCCGGAACAATAGTTGCACAACCTGATGTACCTTCCCACATCATCCCCGGCTTTGTCAAGGGCTTGCCTCATAATCCTGAAATTTTCCTGGGTGGCGTACGTTCCACCAAAGCCTTCTGTAGTGGCTCCGTACGGGACGTAATCAAGCAGCGACTGACCCGTAGTTCGTATTACGGCAATCACGTCTGCTCCCTGCCGGGCTGCCGCCGTGGCCTGCACAGCATCTTCATAAATATTCCCCGTTGCCACAATTACGTACACGTAAGGTTTGGGACTTTCTCCCAACCTCTCCAGACGCGACTCCCGTACCTGTCTTTTCTCTCTGATTCTGGCCACACTGGTATCCACAAAGGGTTGCAACACTTCCTGCATCTTAGCAGCCGGAGCCGTTTCTTTAAAAATAAAATCTGATTTCCCGGCAGCCATTTCTTGTGCAACCTGTACAGGAGACTTTCCTGTATTGTAAAGTGCATTGCCCAGAAAATGAAGCACGCCGTCGCCCAGAATCCCCTTTTCCTTCAAGTGGTCAACTACCACATTGGGCAAAGGAACACCATCCCGGTCTGTTCCGTCAATACCCATCAGGCGGCAAAGCGTCCTTTCTACCGCTACAGTGGTGTAGTCTTCTACAAAGTCTTGCACCTGATCTGCGATTCCTTTCGCCTTATTTCTGGCTTTTTCTACTTTTACAAAATCAAGCCCCAGTTTGGATTCTTTCATTACCGTTCTTTTTCAAAAAATTCTGTGCCATCTGAATAAACGATGCATCTACACCAAGCAACTGTGCAATCAGCAGGGCTTCTTTTGGTACAGCATCATCTTTATCTTCAATTAAGCTATAATTCATATATTTACTGACAGAGGCCGGATCCAGGCGCCCTGTTGCCTTGCCTCCTTCAAATCCTGCCACCCTGAGCTTGCGTACAGACACGTCCAGCTCGCCGTAATGCGTACTTACCAGAGATCTTACGTTGTATTGCTGCAGGAATGCAATAAGGGCACACAAAATAGCAGCCCCTTCTGCAGGATTTGTAGTTCTTGCCGGTTCATCTGCCAAAACCAGGACATCTGCCCCCTCTTTAACTATGCCCATTATTTTGTCCAATTCAAGCATTTCAGCCGCATACGAAGACAACCCCCTGTAATGGTCCTGTTTGTCGCCAATCACAAGGAAAACGTCCTTTACAAGCGGAATTACCGCCTTGCGGGCAGGAATAAAGAATGAGAATTGCGTAAGGGCCTGTACCAGAGCCAAAGTTTTCAAAACAACCGTCTTCCCGCTCATATTGGCTCCTGTAAGCAGGCACGGTCCCTGTTGCAGCATAAGGGAAACCGGTTGAAATGTCATACCGTCTGCTGCCAGAATATCCGCTATAACAGGATTCACCATACCATCAACAGAGAAAACTTCCGTACCGGTTCCTGTAGCGGGAACTATGACAGGGCGTACCATCCCATACTTCCCGGCCAATTCTGCTTTGGCAAACCATAGTTCCAGATAAGCCAGCCTGTCAAAATTGCTTTGCAAGACATCGTACATCCGGCTTAGTTTAGCAGACAACTCCTTCCTTACCAGCAACTCTTCCTGCAGTACCCGGTCGGTGGCTCTGCCCCAGAGAGCCAAATCTTTATCAGGGTCTGTGGCAGCCGCTTTTTTCCGGGCATAGGCCAAGGATTTACTGTACGAATCGTAGATGTAGAAACCTGCCGTTCCCGTACTATCAGGATCCAGCAAATCAAAAACAGGCTGCAGGCAATCCGGTGCCTGGCTCGTGAAATCAAGTTTTTCGCATAAAAGCCTGAAATCCCGGCACAAAGAGGCAAAGTACTTAATTTCAAACAAGGCTATTTCATCCAGCACACGGTGCTGTTTCAAATCCTCCAGCGTCCCGCTGATATCATGTACCGTTGTGAACAAATGCTTCAATTGCATTACAACCGGACCGGTTCCCGGAGTTTCCAGTATATCGAACGCCTTTTGGAGTATATCAAAATGGCTTTCAAGTACTTCTGCCTTGGTACAAAACGGAGTTTTCATGAGGTACCTGCGTACACGAGAACCGGATAACTCCATTTTTTCTGCCAGGTAGTGCAGACCGTCAATTTTGTCAGCAAAACGGGAAAAAGTCATATTCCTGATTCTTTAATATCGTACACCGGTATGCCTAAAGCATCCTGCATGCTGGCAACCAGTTCTTTGGAACGCAAACGATAGCCTTCCGGAGAAACCGGGTTTACACATACAGCCAGCAAATTTGCTTTAAGCAACTGAAAAAACCGTCCTCCTTTACGCAAAAAAGCATAAAAAGTTTGAGGTTCTGCAAAAATACGAGAAAAATCCCTGATATACAGACAAATTTTATTCGTATCCTTTCTTTCCAGCAAAGCTTTCAGCAACGCATTGCTCACTACACCCGGAATGTATATATGCTCCCGGCCCGTTTCCACAACTTTTTTAATTTGTTCCGGAGTCAAAGCCGAGTCAATACCCGGATCTTCCATGCTTCCGTCTTCTCCAAGGAACCGTATCCCCTTTGTGGTATGTTCCAATTGCATCCTGATTTCTTCCGGCGCTGCCGGAAGTTGAATGGTATCATACACAAATTTTGTACCGGCAACCAGGGTTTTTAAATTGGCAGAATAAGCTGCTCCTGTTGCCAACACCATGGATTGTGTTACGGCAGGCGAAGCGGGACTCAGACGCGATACGGCCCCGTCAACAAGGCATATGTCAACGGGAAACCGTTGGGGTGTATCCGCAATCCAGCGTTGGAGGGAAAACGTATCCGAGGGACCGGCAATTACCATGGTCCCCCTTTCCAGTGCCCTGGCCGTCAACATTTTCCCAAAAATGGTCGGTATTTCTTCTACATGGCATATCTCGGCAGTAAAACGTTTCTGCAAATAAAACGAACCTACTGTCGTAAAATACATGCCTTTTTCAAGAAGTATTTCCGGCTTGGGTGTAGCTGTAACACGATCAACCCCCTCTCCGTCAATGCCAATAGATGTGACTGCCGGTACTTTGTTGAGTTCATACAACCGCCTGATAATATACCGCAAACACTCTGTCTTGCCGGTATTCTTTCCCAGCCCTACAACTGAGAGGCTTTTATAGCGGAGTATCTGATCAACAAAGGGCATTCAGTCACTTCTTGTGATTGCGTTCCTTTCTTTGCAAATGAGAAGGTTCAAGGGATAATTGTTGTCCCTGCAAAATACCCGACACACCTTCCAGCGATTCCTGATCATTACAAGGTTCGCAACGGCAGGTGTTTTCATAATTAGCAGGTTCTGTATATGTTGTAATCACACCTTCGTAATTACGCAAAACCACCCGGCCGGGTGACTGGCTGATAAGGTACGTAGGCATAACCGGTATTTTACCGCCCCCGCCCGGTGCATCCACAACAAAAGTAGGCACGGCATACCCGGAAGTATGCCCCCGCAAACCTTCAATAATCTCTATTCCTTTAGACACAGGTGTTCTGAAATGTTCCAGTCCCATGGACAAGTCGCATTGGTAAATGTAATACGGACGAACCCGTATCATGACTAATTTTCTGACCAGGTCTTTCATGGTATAAACACAGTCGTTCACACCACGCAACAGCACACTTTGGTTGCCCAACGGGAATCCGGCATCTGCCATCATTTCACATGCTGCAGACGAGGTTTCTGTAATTTCATTGGGGTGGTTAAAGTGCGTATTGATCCAGACGGGATGGTATTTTCTCAGCATCTGCATAAGCTCCGGAGTAATCCGTTGCGGGCATACCACAGGTACGCGTGTACCAATCCGGATAATTTCAACGTGCGGTATCTCCCTAATTCGTTTAATGATGGATTCCAGTTTGCTGTCACTCATGGTCAGCGGGTCTCCGCCGGACAGCAAAACATCCCGTACCTGGGGAGTACGGGCAATGTAATCAATCGCAGCCTGAATTCTTTCTCCGGTAGCCTCGTGGTCTTTCTGACCGGCAAAACGCCTGCGCGTACAATGCCTGCAATACATAGAGCACTGGTCTGTTATAAGTAACAGCACCCTGTCCGGATACCTGTGGGTAAGCCCCGGAACCGGCGAATCTTCATCTTCATGCAACGGGTCCAGCAAATCTGCAGGAGAACGGTACATTTCATTTTTTGTAGGAATAGCCTGCTTACGGATGGGACATTCCGGATTGTCCGGATCTATCAGACTTAGGTAATAAGGAGTAATGGCCATACGTAACAGCTTAAGAGACTGCTCTACGCCTTCCTCTTCTTCCGGAGTAAGAGCAATGTACTTCTTCAGTTGCGTTACGTTAACAATCCTGTTACGTATCTGCCATTTCCAATCATTCCATTCCTGATCCGTCACCTCGGGAAACAACTGTTTTCGTCTGTTTTCTTTCATTTCATTACTTGCTTACGATGCGTACAATTCTGTGAAAACCTTACGCAGTTTTTCGCTTTCTCTGAGTATCTGAAGTGTAATCTCTGCATGGCCTTTTGTATAACCATTCCCTACAATCATAGTTACATCAGATCCTACTCCTTCTGCTCCAAGAGCTGCTTTCGTAAAACTGGTTGCCATGGAAAAGAAATACACAACCCCGGTGTCTTTTGTGCAAAGAATGGATGTCATTTCAGTATCTGTGATATTCACGTTATTGATGGTAACGTCACAAAGTTTACCTCCGGTTAACTCTTCAATTTTTTCCAGGACAGCAACAGGTTGCGTTGCGTTAGCAGAAAAAACGTGATCGCAGAAACCCAGGTCTATCATACGTTGCGTAGAGCGCTGGCTGTGGCACAGGCCAATTACTGTTCCTGTAACACCGGCCCTTTTCTTAGCCTCGTAACTGCATAGCATCCCCGACTTCCCACCGGCTCCGATAATCAAAACTGTATCGCCCGGTTTTACCAGCTTGGCAGTCTGAGCAGGAGCTCCCGCTACGTCAAGGGCAGACAGTGCCAGAGTTTCCGGCATATCATCCGGGATTTTTGCGTAAATGCCACTTTCAAACAAGATAGCTTTCCCGTCTATATCCACCTGATCAATGTCGGGGCGTATATCTTTTATTTTATCTATACGCAACGGTGTCAGGGACAAAGAAACCAAGGTGGCAATCCTGTCACCCGGTTTAAGGTCTATCTTACCTTCCAGTGCGCTGCCTATTTTTTCTACAACACCCAATAGCATGCCGCCCGAACCGGTAACAGGGTTTCTGTGTTTTCCCTGCTTGGCCACTATGCCGAGCATAATTTCTGCTATTTTGGCTTTATCGCCTCCGGCCTGTTCCTGAATTTGTGTAAAACTGGCCGAGTCTACATTAAGTGTTTTAACATCTATGAGAATTTCGTTATCGTAAATCTCATCCATGTTATTATCCAGCCTGTTAGCGGGCTGTGGCAGTACACCTGCCGGCTCAATAACCCGGTGCAAGCCATATTTATTACCTTTTTTCATATTATTTTCTTTTAGGAAGCCCTAGAATTTCTCTTGCTTCATCAGGAGTAGCAATTTCCCGACCAAGTTCACGTGCAAGACGTACTACTTTCTCAACCAGCTCACCATTTGATTTGGCCAATACTCCGCGGGAGAGGTATACGTTGTCCTCAAATCCCACCCTCACATGACCTCCGTCAATGATGGCAGCAGCAGCCAAAGGCATTTCGTACCTTCCCAGGCCGCCTACCGTATAGGTAGCATCGGAGGGAATGCTGCCACGCAGGAAGACAAAATCCCTGAGCGAACCGCCAATACCGCCGTTGACTCCCATAACAAAGTCAAAATGAAGTGGTTTCAAAATATATCCTTGTTTGTGCAGACGCAGCGCCATTTCAATCATGCTCTTGTCAAACACTTCCAGCTCCGGTTTAATACCGCGTTCTATCATGCGTTTTCCAAAATACTTGATGGTGTTTTCTGTATTCTCAAAAATCTCGTCTCCGCCAAAATTGAGTGTTCCACAATCAAGGGTCGCCATTTCCGGATTCAGCTCGGTAGGTTGCAACCTTTCATCATTGCTCATGCCTACGGCTCCGCCCGTTGAAGGTTGGATAATAATACCCGGACACGCTTTCTCAATGCCTTCCATGATCACACGGTACCTCTCCTTATCTTGCGTGGGAGTACCATCGTCATAACGGACATGAAGGTGAATGATGCTTGCCCCGGCATCGTAGGCCGAACGTGCTTCCCGTACACATTCTTCAACCGTATAAGGTACGGCAGGATTGTGTTCTTTAAGTACTTCAGCACCACAGATAGCTGCGGTAATTATCAATTTATTCATAGTTCGTTGTGTGTTAGCTTAAATATATTTTTTCAATTCTCTGAAAGATTCTTCAACCATATCAGCCGCATACTGTATATCTTCATCTGTATGGCGGTATGCCACATATCCGTGGTGGAACGGTTGCAGGAAAACACCCCGGCGGATGAGTTCGGTATAGAATCCCGGACGCAGCTTCTTGTACAAGCCATCCTTGTCCCTGTTAAAGGTAATAAACGGCATCAGCGGAATTCCGGAAACTTCAACATCGTAAGGTACATTCTTGACTATCTTTTCCAGCCTGGCACCAAAAACTTCTCCTTTCTGCTTTATTTTTTCCAGAATATTGTCTCTTTCCAGTATTTCAATAGTCTTAAGGGCAGCAACCTGTTCCAGGCTGTTGGGGAAGAAGGTGGATGACAAAAATACTTTGTCTGCCAGTACTTTCATATGTTCTTCCTTACCAACTACGGCTCCAATGGGGTACCCGTTGGCCATGGCTTTTCCAAACACGGAGAGATCCGGAGTTACGCCAAAGAGTTTTTGTGCACCTCCCAAATCGTAGCGGAAACCGCTTCTGATTTCATCAAAAACAAGAACAATTCCGTATTTATCTGCCAAAGCACGAACACCTTCCAGAAAACCCGGTTTGGGCATTTCCACTTTTTCTGCCAGGGGATGCCCTACAGGGGTAATTATAATAGCAGCTGTATCGTCACCGTGTGCTTTAAGCAGGTCTTCCAGCCCTTCCAGGTCGTTGTAATGGAATTCATGAGTGTCTTCCCACAATTTTTGGGGAACACCTCCTTTGACTTCTACACACCAGTCATGCCAACCGTGGTATCCGCAGCGCATGACCTTCAGTCTTCCCGTGCTGGCACGAGCCACCCGAATAGCCACAGAAGTAGCATCGGAGCCTGTTTTTACGAAAACGGCCATTTCTGCAGAAGGTATCAATTCAATGAGCTTTTCCGCCAAAGTGTTCTGAATGGGTTGCGTGAGGGAGAAACAGAACCCTTTGTTCTGCATCTGTTCAATGACTGCGTTATCTATTTCCTCTTCCCTGTGCCCAATAATGATGGGACCATATGCACAAAGCATATCAATGTATTCATTCCCGTCCACATCGGTAACCCTGCCTCCCTTTGCATGATCAAAATAAATGGGGTATTCCCCCGGAACAAAGTTGTAAGGACGGCGAATACCTGCAATAGCCCCGGGAATAATCTTAAGGGCGTCTTCGTACATTTTGTCGGATAATTCCAGCTTCAATTTCTTTGACATAGTTGTGTAATATTTAAAATAGTTGTGTAATATTAAAAGTTATAATTTAATCAGATAATCTACAAAAATAGCTTGTGTATGAACGTGTTCCGGAAGAATTTCACCGGCTTTCACAATGTCGCGCACTTCGGCAATAACCGTATCTGCAGCCATAGCCATGAGTGAATTAAAATTCCGCGTTGTACCACGGTGGAACAAATTGCCTTCTTCATCTGCAAGTGACGCACCAATAAGGGCAATATCTGCTCTCAAAGGTCTTTCCAGCAAATAATCCTTTCCGTCCAGGTTGATGATATCTTTTCCCTCTTGTACAATAGTTCCCAGACCTGTTGGCGTAAGAACACCGCCCAGCCCGGCTCCTGCACAACGAATTCTTTCAATGAGTGTCCCCTGAGGTACAAACTCAATTTCCAGTTCTCCGGCGTGATATTGTTGGCCTGTGGCTATATTGGTGCCAATGTGGCTTGTTATGACCTTAGTAACTTTGCGTGCCGCAATCAGTTTACCAAATCCCTTGTCTGCATAAGCAGTATCATTGGCAATAATGGTAAGGTCTGTAACATCGGTTTCAAGAACTGCATCCAGCAGAAGGTTTGGACCTCCGACCGTCAGAAAACCTCCTATCATAACGGTCATGCCCGATTTAATCTTAGAAACCGCGTCTTGCAATGGTATCAATTTGTTCATATTTGTATTTTTATTATTATTCTGCAAAGATAACGAATGGTTGCATATTTTTGTAAAAAAAGTGTACTTTTGTCCAATTAGAACAAAACCATGACGATCACCGCTGAAAACATCCTTCTGATTGGCTCTGTACTTCTCTTCTTTAGTTTACTGGCAGGCAAGACAGGCTATAAATTTGGTGTTCCCACCCTCTTGCTGTTTCTTCTTGTAGGAATGGTATTTGGCAGCGAAGGCGTTGGACTGCAATTCTCAAGCCAAAAAACAGCACAATTTATTGGTGTGGTAGCTCTAAGCATCATTCTTTTTTCCGGTGGCATGGATACCCGGTACGAGGAAATCAAACCGGTAGCAAAAGAAGGAATCATTCTGGCTACCCTGGGAGTCTTATTGACAGCTATCCTAACAGGTTTTTTCATTTACTTCCTGGCCCAAATGTTGCCCGGATTTGATATGCCTCTTCCTGTATGTCTGCTGCTGGGCAGCCTGATGTCTTCTACAGACTCGGCTTCGGTTTTTGCCATCCTCCGATCTAAAGAACTGAAGCTTAAACACAACTTACGGCCCCTCCTGGAGCTGGAAAGCGGAAGCAACGACCCCATGGCCTACATGCTTACCATTACCCTCATTCAGGTTATTATGGCAGAAGGGCAGGCTAAAATCTGGTTAGTGGTCCTTATGTTCTTCTACCAAATGATTGTAGGTGGTATAGCCGGATACCTGTTGGGCAAGCTTTGTGCTTTCTTTTTACGAAGAATGAACATCATCAACGATGCCCTATACCCCATTCTTATTTTTGCATTTTGTCTGTTTATTTATTCGCTCACAGATCTTATACAAGGTAACGGATTCCTTGCCGTGTACATTGGAGGTCTTGTAATTGGAAATTCACGTTTCCCCCACAGAAAAACGGCCAAAAACTTTTTTGACGGACTTTCCTGGCTGGCTCAGATCATTATGTTCCTTACCCTGGGACTGCTGGTAAATCCTTCCGAATTGTGGCCCGTAGCGGGTATTGGATTGCTCATTGGTGTATTTATGATTGTTTTTGCCAGACCTGCAGCTGTGTTGCTTTCCCTTTGGCCTTTCCGCAACATGACCTTTCCTTCCCGTATTTTTACCTGCTGGGTAGGGTTACGGGGTGCTGTGCCCATTATCTTTGCTACCTACCCCTTATTGTATGGCGTTCCGGGAGCCAATGTCCTTTTCAATATCGTTTTTTTCATCACCATCCTGTCGTTGCTCGTACAAGGAACTTCCATACCCTGGATTGCCAGAAAGCTGCATGTGGCATTTCCCCACAAGAAAATTGGTCGGTCAGCCTTTGAACTTGAATTTTCCGAGGATATTAAATCTGCCATGAACGAGGTAGTCGTTACTGCGGATAGCCTTCGTTTTGGAAACAAGATGATGGACATTCCCCTGCCCGATAAAACACTTGTAGTAATGGTAAAAAGAGGAGACTCTTTTTTCATTCCCAGGGGCAATACAGAGATCCTGGAAAAGGATACACTGCTCATAATTTCTGATGATGAAAAGGCGTTGAAAGAAACGTACGAGAACCTGGGTGTAGATTCGTATCTCTAGATCGTAACAGCCTGATTTTACTCTATTTACTAAGAGTACAACATTATTGTTACATTATATAACACACATGTTATATTGAAACGTTGTTTATTGATTTTCACTTACTTAGGATTAAAGAACATGCACGAGTCACCGTAACTTAAAAAACGGTACTGATGCGCCAAAGCATGTGCATAAACATCCTTCCACCTTTCTCCGATAAGAGCAGATACAAGCAATAACAACGTAGAATTTGGCTGGTGAAAATTGGTGATCAAAACATCGGTGGAACGAAATAAAAAACCGGGAGCCATGATAATTTGTGTGGCGGCTTCAATAGATTCCTTTTCATTTTTTTCTGCATACGCCAACAAGTGAGTAAGGGATTCTTTGTAGGAAATCTTACCCGGGGTTACATACGGCTCCCATTGACCTACAAAAAGAGGATCCTTTCCTGCAGCGACCTGCAGCCCCAAATAATACAAACTTTCCAGACACCTGCACGTTGTGGTTCCCACAGAAACAAGGGGGCCGTTGTGGGAAATAAGCTGCCGGATAAAACGAACCGGTACGCAAAAAGGTTCGCTATGCATAGTATGGTCCCTGATATCCTGTGCTTTAACAGGTTTGAACGTACCTGCCCCCACGTGAAGGCTTAAAAACGCCGTAGCAATCCCCTTCTTCCCCATTTCATCCATCAATGCATCAGAAAAATGAAGACCGGCCGTAGGAGCCGCTACAGAGCCTCTGTCACGTGCATAGACAGTCTGGTACCGTTCGGTATCCGATGGCTCAGCCTGACGCTTTAAATAGGGCGGTATGGGAACTTTCCCGGCTGTTTCCAGTACAGAAGAAAAAGAAACTCCGTTCTGCCAATCAAACCGGACCAAATACCTGTCGGCATCCTGCCCCAGCAGGAAGGCCTGCAGTTTCATATCCTGTATAGCCGGGTTGTTGTCGGGATTGTGCAAGAAAAGAGGTTTTGTTTTCCATTTTTTCACATTTCCCACTGTACAATACCACGTGCATGAGTTTTCCTGAAGAAAGGCCAGGTTGTATTCGGGAGGAAAAGCCGGTTCCAGGCAAAAAATTTCAATGATAGCACCGGTTTCTTTTTGAAAAAGCAACCGGGCAGGGACTACTTTGGAACGGTTGAAAACTACCAGGCTGTTTTTCGGCAGCAATTGTACAATATCCGTAAAAGCCGCGTCCCGGATCTTTTCGTCTTTTAAAACAAGAAGTTTTGAATCGTGACGAACCGGGAGCGGATATTTGGCAATACGTTCTTCCGGAAGATCGTAGGAATAATCATCCATGCTGATACCGGGTATAGGAATATAAAAGGATGGCATAACAAGTGGCTAAGGTAGGAATTTTGAATAAAACTTTACTTAAAGTATTGCTTTAGGTGCTAATTTACATTTGTAAATTACATTTCTACCTTATTTGGTTACTTTTGTAACCCTACAGAGCAGTTAACCCAGGAGCAATTCCATTACTCTTCTTTTGTAAATTTACATTTCTAAATCTTACTTTTATTGCAAATTAATATGCTTATACCCAGTATTTTAATGAATTTATTTATACTATTTCTATAGGTACTTTTCTTCATTTTGCTCTGTTTTGTGGATAAACCGTGTTGTTTAAGTGAATATAAGTTTATACACACTTAAAACCCTGTATTTTACATAATTTATCTATAGTATTACATCTTATAGAGAGCCTGCTCTGAAAACTTCCTGATGTTATTGACAGTCAAGTATTCTGTAATAGATCTTTTATTTAAAGTTTACATATGTATTTTACCATATCTCTACATTTGTAAACATTATTTATGTTACATTTGTAAAAATTTGTATCCAATTATGAAAACTCGTTTGCAACAATTTTTACAGGCTGAAGACCTTACACCGGCCCGCTTTGCAGACCGGATTGGCATACAACGCTCGGGCGTATCCCACGTCCTGGCAGGAAGAAACAAGCCGGGATTTGATTTTATCGAAAGCATGTTACTTTGCTACCCTTCCCTAAACGCTGAATGGTTGATGACAGGCAAAGGAAAAATGTATAAAGAGATAAAGTCTGCAGAGTTGTTCCCGGTTGAAGAAAGCGCTGTGCCGACAACAGAACAAGACATTTTCTCACCTGTGCAATCCCTGCAACAACCTGAACAACAACAACAAGAACAACAACAACAGCAAGATCAACAGCTGGGACAACAGCTGGGACGGCAACCGGAACAGCAACAGCAACAGCAAATGCCACCTCAGGTACACGTACCCGCAGCAAGCCCCAAACTTGAAAAAGTACTGTTATTCTATTCAGACAATACCTTTTCTGAGTTTATCCCCGATAAATAATGGCCTGTTTGCCGGTTGACTATTCGCATTAAACAGCTATCTTTGCTGCGCATCATCAGGTAACCTAAATTGCGCACGTATGTACAAACTCATCAGGCCGCTGTTGTTCCTGCTGCCGCCGGAAACAGCACATAAATTTACTTTTAAAGCCCTGGGAGCGTTGAAATACATTCCTTTCGGAACCCGGCTTCTCAAATTGTTTTTTTCTTACGACTCCCCTACATTGCACCGCCGGGTCATGGGAATAGATTTCCCAAATCCCGTGGGATTGGCTGCAGGCCTTGACAAAAACGCTACAGCTTACAACCAGCTGGGGGCTTTGGGTTTTGGATTCATTGAAGTGGGATCTGTAACACCCCTGCCCCAACCGGGAAATCCCAAACCCAGGAGTTTCAGGCTTGTTAAGGACAAAGCCCTTGTTAACAGAATGGGAATCAACAATCTGGGTGTAAAAAACACAATCAGCAACTTGCGAAAAACGAAACCGGGTGTACTGATTGGCGGCAACATCTCTAAAAACACAACAACACCCAATGACCTGGCATACAAAGATTTTGAAAAAGCTTTTGCCCAGTTGTACGATTATGTAGATTATTTTGTAATCAACGTAAGCTGTCCCAATGTTAAGGATTTACGCAGTTTGCAATCAGTCAGTGATTTAACACAGATTATCAGGCACCTTACTGACATCCGCAGGTATTGTGACGTGTACAGGCCCATACTGCTAAAGATTTCTCCCGACCTGACTCCGGCTATGATGGACGAATTGATTGAAGTGATTATGCTTTCCGGTCTGGACGGTGTCATTGCATGCAATACCACCACCTCCAGAGAAGGACTTGTAACAGGAAAAAACAAGGTAAAAGCTATTGGGGACGGAGGTTTGAGCGGTGCCCCCTTAAAAGAGAAAGCTCTGGCAGCCATCCGGTACATCCATGAAAAAACAGAAGGAAACCTTCCGATTATTGGAGTGGGCGGTATTATGTCACCGCAAGATGCCAAGGATATGCTGGATGCCGGAGCCTCGCTAATCCAGATCTATACCGGATTTATCTACGAAGGTCCGGGTTTTGTACGTAAAATACTGAAATATATAGACAAATAACATTTACTTAATCTTTTGCTTTATGTCTGGAAAACACATTACCGTACTGTTTATGGCTTTGGGCCTCCTGCTTGCTGCCTGCAACAACAGGGCTGATAAAGCTGTTCAACAAATAGATGACCTGCTGGTTACCCTATGGCCTGCTGAAGAACCGGGAGGAGCTGTTCTTCTTTTGAAAGGAGACCGTGTCCTGCTGAAAAAAGGATACGGATTGGCAACAACAGACCCCGTCACACAAGTTACACCTGAAACATTCTTTTGTATTGCCTCTGTTTCCAAGCAGTTTGCCGCCCTTGCCACACTGCGTCTGGCAGAAGAAGGGAAACTGTCATTGGAAGATCCTGTCTCAAAGTTTTTCCCTCATTTTAAGGCAAAGTTTTTCAACGACATAACCCTGAAACACCTGCTGTCGCATACCTCCGGAATACCCGATGTCAGGCCGCGTACAGACAGCGCATACGTATACCATTCAACCGATGTTGAATCGTATTCCTACCTGGACACACTAAGTTTTCTGAATTTTGAACCGGGAACTTCCTACGAATACATGAACCCAACATTCCAGCTCCTGTATACTGTGATTGAACAAGCGTCCGGTATGCCTTTTGAAACGTACATGAGAGAAGTTATTTTTGACACGGCCGGTATGCCGGAAACCGTGTATTTTGAAGAAGGACGAGAGATTCCCCGCATGGCACACGGCTACCGTTTTAATGAACAAACCGAAACATGGGATGAGTACGACTACGGAGAAACCTCGTTCTTTGCTTCCAAGGCAGACGGTGCTTTGTACACGTCTGTAGAAGAATTCATGCAGTGGGAACTGGCCCTAAGAAACAACACCCTGCTGGGAACCGAAATGACGGAAAGTGCCCACACGGCTCATATAGCAACAGATCTCCCCGATACAGGCTACGGATACGGCTGGTTTGTTGGACAAGCTTACGGAAAAGAAAAGATTTTCCATACAGGCGATAACGGCGGTTTTAAGATATATGCGGGCAGGTATCCTGAATCGGAAGTCCTGCTTCTGATTTTCTCTACCCGAGACTTTGAACGGGAAGAAACCGTGGAAGCGCTGGAAAATATCCTGCACACGGCCGGTCTTCTGTAAAACCTGATTATCCCGGCGAACGACCTGATTATTCCAGCAAACGCAGGAAATTTCCTCCCATGATTTTCTCTATATCCCGGGGTGTATATCCCCGGGCATGGAGTTCTTCTGTAAGCACGGGGATGTACGATACGTCTTCCAGGCCGGCCGGACATACGTCAATACCATCAAAATCAGACCCAAACCCCACATGGTCAGGCCCTACCAGGCCCACAACATGGTCAATGTGATCTACCACTTTCTTGTAAGAAGGTCTGGGCAGTGCAAAAAGGGCCTTTTCAGCCTCTTTAAGGCATTTTTCGTTGGCGACGGGGTCAGCATCATACAAATCCTGTGCTTCTTCGTAGGCATCCAGCAAAGGCCCTGCAGCTACTGAATATTCTTTATCAAGAAACGTAGGATAGAACGTAACCTGCAACACACCTCCTTGTGCAGCCAAATCTTTAATCATCTGATCTGTAAGATTTCTGGGAACATCACATAAAGCTCTGCAGCAAGAGTGGGTTGATACTACCGGACGCGTGGAATATTTCAAAACATCATAAAAAGCCGCATCAGAAATATGGGCCACGTCCACCAGGATACCCAGCCGGTTCATCTCTGCAATCAATTCCCTGCCAAAGGGACTTACTCCGTTCCAACGCTTTTCCTTAGTTGCCGAACTGTCGCAGACTTCGTTATTACCCGTATGCGTAAGGGTTATATAACGAACACCCAGCTTGTGGAACAAACGCAATAAAGACAGGTCTTTATGAATGGGGCCTGCATTCTCCATTCCCAGGAAGAGGGCAATCCGGCCTTGTTTCTTCAATTCCCGGGCCGTTTTGGCATTGGTGGCCAACCCCACTTTGTCCGGATGGCGGTCCAAAACGTCGTAAACAGAAGCACATGCCTCCAATGCTTTGAACGTACACTCGTATGGCTCCCATTTGTTGGAAACGTAAATAGCAAAGAACGAGGCATCCAGGCCTCCTTCTTTCATTCTTACCAAATCTACGTGTCCCGTCTGCAATTTTTGGCCGATATCTACGCCTTTTCTGCGCAATAGTATGGGTGTATCGCAATGGGAATCAAGTACAAAGATTGAGTCATGGATTTCTTTTGCTGTCATGGTATTTCCGGTCAATGGTTTTTATATCAATAATAAGTCAATCGTGATGCACCGCTTGTATTTACATTCCTAAGCCGGGCCTGCCTGTTGTAATGCAGTTTGGAAGCACCTGAAAGTGTTGGTTCCAATGATCCCAGCACCCGTACCCGGGCCTTTGAGACCCCGCTGACCGCCGCCCTCATGGACTCAACTTCAAACCCTCCTCCTTCAAATGCTGCTGTTCCGCTGGCATCCAAATCTGCCCGCACCGCTTTCCCTTCAAGCGTTAGCTTCCCGGTGCCGCTTAGCTTTACCGCTGCAAATGTAAGGGTTTTTCCTTCCAACGAAAAATATCCCTTGGAAGCCCCGCTCAATTCTGCACTCAATTGATCTGTCTGGCCGTACAGGCTGATTTCAGAAACTCCGGAAACCTCAATTTCCAACTCATTACATTCCAGGTACTTCATATCTACTTTGGTGACACCCGATAATTCAATTTCCATCTTGTCTGTCCGGAAAGCATCCCGGACGGAAAGGTGGACCACCCCACTCGTCTGAATCCATTTCAATTCCGGAAGTGTTACTTTACATAACACCTCTAAATCTTTGTATTTCCGCTGTATAGACTTTGGAAGCCCTCCGTCTTGCAACCCAATACAGAGTACGCCATTGCGGTTTGTGACCTTCAGGTAATCGAATACGTCTGCATACGTTTCAACAGACAAAGTATGTACATCTGATTTTTCAATGACCACATGCACAATTCCCGACAAATCCACTCCGGTAAAAATACCCGGTTGAAACTGCCTTTTTTCAATAACTTCCTTTTGAGCAAAAGCCAACGTGCTTACAAGTGTAAGCAAAACAAATAATGTAGCTGTTCTTTTCATAACGCTCTGTTAATAAGGTTTGATAACCGAAGCACCGGTAGATGATGACTTACTATACCTGGGATTGCCCTTAACACGAACAGCAGAAGCACCGGAAGCGGTCACCGCAATGGTATTTGTCGCAAAAATCTCTGCTTTTGAAGCTCCTGAACACTTTACAACTACATCTTCCGTTTCAAAATCAAAAGCCTTGACGCTGCTGGCACCTGAAATTTTGAGAACAGCAGATACAGAGCTTCCGGAAAGGACCACGGCGGATGCCCCACCAGCCTGCACATCCATTGTGTTTGTTTCCTGGTAATATTTCAAGGAAGAGGCCCCGTTGACATACGCTTTTGTTTCAGCTGCCAATCCATTCATCTCTAATTTAGAAGCTCCATTTATATCAACGTTTACTGTATGTGTAATTACGTGAATAGAAGCCTCGGATGCCCCGGTTAGTTTGATCTGAAAATTATCCGGCATAAAGCCATCTTTGGCAAAAAGCCGGGCGGCATTGGACAAAGAAACACCCTCCAGTTCCGGCATGGTAATACGTGCCGTAATCGCGTACCTTTTGTTAAAGGCATTCTTTGTTGTACGCCACCATTCTCTGGTTACTCCCAGGTACAATGTATTTTTAGATACTTTGATGGTCAAATCGTTAACCAGATCTTCCGGAATTTCCAATTCCATTTCGCAAGCCGTGCCTTTTACCACCTCTATCTGGTACAAGAAGGAAGCATCAATGGAAGTAAAAGGTTCCAGCTGGTAATGCCGGGTAACCGTTTCCTTTCCCCACAGCCATGTGCCGCAGATAAGGGTTGCTGCTAATACTACATATTTTTTCATAATTCACTAATTTATTTTGTTAATGTTGCAATCTCTTTCATTCCTTCATATAACTGCTGGTAATATTCTTTATTTAAGCGTTTTGCATCTTTGCTATTTACTTCTGAAGGGAGCATTTCAGAGAACTCTTCTTTTGAATACGGCAAGATGGATGCCACAGTTAAAAGTATTTCCCTGCGCCGGTACTCCGGAAGATCTCGTGTACTCCGCTCAATCTGGTCCGAAAGCCGGGTGATTTGTTGGTAGTAACAACTGCCTGAGCCTGTCAAACACGGTTTACTCAAGTGAATAGCTACCGTAATCATTAGTAGCAATGAAGCTGCTACAGAGCTATAGATTAGCACCTTAGATTTCCTTTGTTTTCTCTTTTTTAACCGTTCCGCAAAGCGGATTTCGTGTCCGTCAGGAAGCGGTTCCTGTTCAAACAATTCCTTATTTTCCTGAATAAATGCCTGTAACGAATCCATGATGCTGTATTTCTTCCTGAAGCTTTCTTCTGCCACGGCTGTAGGCACTCCTGACAGAAGCCGGCTTTAGTTTTGTTATTTCTGCTATTTCCTCAAAATCATACCCTTCAAAAAGGTAAAGGCTTAAAATGGTGCGGTACCCCGAAGGAAAAGAATGGAGCAATTCCTTTATCAGAACAACCAAGGCTGCTGCCTGCTCCCCTTTTTCTTCCGCGTTTGTTGTACCGTCCGGTTCCTCCCCGTCGAAAACCCGGTTCACTACTTGGCTGTCAATGCGTTCTGTTTCTTTTGCCATCCTGAAGTCCAGGGAGCGCAAACGGTCAATAGCCCCCCGTACTGCTACTTTTTTTAGCCAGCCGTAACAAGCTTTATCATTGATATAGTGCATGTTGCCCCTTGTAAACAATTTAACAAAGGCATCGTGCATACATTCCTCGGCATCCCTGGGAGAGCGTACTATCCGCAAACACGTGTAATAAATGCTTTTGTGGTGCTCCCTGTAAAAGGATGCCTGATCCATGCCTGTTCCGTTATTAAATGCCTTCAACTATATGAACGGAAGTGTCCTGATTTTGTTGCATTTCTTTCCGGTGCATTTTATGTTCAGAGACCATCATGTCTATTACCCTGCCGTAACTGGCAACTCCATCATGCTGTGCATTGGCTTTCAAATAGGCATTGTTGATCTTTTGTGATGCAACGGCAAAAGAGGTACGGTATTTTTCCCAGTATGCCTGCTCGCTGCGCAAATCGTGCAAAACCCGCGGAGAAAGTTTTTCCAGGACTTCCCGGTGCTGTTCTTTTGACGCCTTGTAAAGAGCGTTCATCACGTAATTAAAAGACAGCAGCAAGCACGAATACTTCAAATCACCGTTTCTGGTATGGCGGGCAATCAGGTACGTCAGAAAATTGGCTTCATTTTCCCGCATAAAGCCACGTACATGTGCCTGTTCGTGCGCCATGATGGCCGGCATTCGAAAAATGGGAACATCTTTGTTAATGTTGGCTTCCAACGTCCACGGAAAGAAAAAGCCGCTCAAAAAAGCGTAAGACATGCCCTTGGAAACAAATACCTGTTTGGTAGCCGGGAACCTGCCATGTACCGCAAGTCCCGATGTAACAGCCAGTGAATCATACGCCAGCGCAATGGCTTTTTTATACCCGTCAAACGTCTCACTGGGAATCATATCCCCGTTTATATTACGTCGGGTATAAGAACCGGCCAGATTCACCTCCTGTACCAAATCAAAGGCCAACGCAGCCAATTCTTCAGCAGAAGCCTGCTCCTTCGGATACCCCAGGTGATTCTCCAGGGGTACACGGTGGTAATGAACACCGCAGGTAAGCAGAAACACGGAAACCCCGTATAAAAAGAGCACCAGCAGGTTGCGCAGCCAAACTTTCCACCGGACCCACACCTGTGCAAACGGAAGTCTGATAAGCAAAACCACTGCTTTCACCAAAAAAAAGAGCAGAAAAAAAACAGTAAGAAAAAGAACCACCTCGGCAAGGGAAAAAGGAAAAAAGGCCATAATTACAGACACACCCTGTGCTACGTACCTGTATAAAAAACTGCTGTAAACGGTATCCATCAAAACCGGAAACAGCTTAAAGAGTAACAACAAAAACAGGCTAAAGCCCAGTACCGGTAAAACCTTACGTATTTTCATGAAGGCAAAGTTATTATATTTGTTGTTTGTTTAAACCCTTGTTATGAAAAATCGTATCCTTTTATTGCTGACTTTCACATGTTTCACTATTGGCGCACTGGCACAGAGCAATCAGTTTGCCCGAAACCATGCATTGTATCCTCTGCCGGACAGTACGGCAGTCAGGAACCTGACCGATTCTTTGCAGGTGCTTCTTTCAGACGGAGTAATGCGTATCTCCCGTATTAGTATCCGGAATATTGAAATCGATAATAAACACCGGGTGCTGACTTTCCGCTTTTCAAACGGCATGGCAGATTACCCCATACGGGAAGAAAAAATACCCCTTGTCCGGCAAGCCATCCTTCATTTCCTTCCCGAAGAGTTCAGCCGGTATACCATTACCATGACAACAGACGGGAAAAAGCTGGAAGAACTCATACCGGCCTATTACAACACGCAATACCAACCGCTGACAAAAAAACAACTGGATAAAAACAAAAAAGACCATGCAGCTGCCGTTAATCCCGGCAAAAAACCCCCGGTACAACAAAAGCCGAGACAAGGTACACCCAAAGAAATAGCCCTGCAGCAACAGCTGGCAGCCCGTCAGGCAGCTGTCAACCGGCAAAAAGAGAAAGCACTGGAACAGCAGAAAAAAGATATGCGCAAACGCAACCGGCACCAGTGGCCGGACCTGGGACCAACTCCGCTTATTATAAAAGAAAATAAACCCTACAACATAACCAACGGACTGCAAAACAGGCATATTGCCTTGTGGCACAGCCACGGCCTGTATTACGAACAAAAGCTGGCCCGGTGGGAATGGCAGCGGGCACGCCTGTTCCAAACCGTTGAGGATCTTTATACTATGTCGTATGTACTGCCTTTTCTTGTACCTATGCTGGAAAACGCGGGAGCCACCGTCCTGTTGCCACGGGAACGGGATACGCAGGTGCACGAAGTCCTGGTGGACAACGACGACCCATCCAGCGGCTACAGCGAACAATCCGGTACCTACTTGTGGCGTACCGATGAAACAGACCCCCGCGGGTTTGCCAATAAGAAAGACGTCTACACACATGTGGACAACCCGTTCCGGATGGGTACGTACCGCAGAGTCACCACCCACAACCCAAACCTGAGCAAAAGGGCGTCCATGCAACCGGCTTTTGCCGAATGGGTTCCTCAAATCCCACAGGCCGGAGAATACGCCGTATATGTTTCCTATGCCAGTATCCCGGAGAGTGCACGGGATGCACGCTATACCGTTCACCACAAAGGAGGGAAAGATGTGTTTCGTGTAAACCAGCAAATGGGCGGAGGCACCTGGGTTTACCTGGGTACGTTCTTCTTTGATGAAGGCCGGAACATGCACGGAAAAGTAACGCTCTCCAACGAAAGCCGGGAAGTCAATGCCGTAGTTACGGCAGATGCCGTAAAATTTGGCGGCGGCATGGGTAACATAGGCCGTTTTATTCAGGATACCTTTCTGCTCGCATCTTACGGTAACATAGATATATCCCCGCAAATCAGCAATTATCCCCGTTTTACGGAAGGATCCCGCTACTGGCTCCAATGGGCCGGCTTTGCAGACTCTGTTTATACCTATTATGAAGGAACAAACGATTACAACGACGACTTTTCTTCCCGGGGACGGTGGGTAAATGCCCTGGCCGGAGGCTCGGAAAAATACCCCGGCAATCCGGGTTTGCATATCCCCGTTGACCTATCGCTGGCCTTCCATACAGATGCCGGAACAACAAAGAACGACAGCATCATTGGCACCCTGGCCATTTATACACGGGACAGCGACGGTACAGAATTGCTCCCTACCGGGCACAGCCGCATGACATCCCGTGACTTAACAGATCTGGTTCAAACCCAGATTGTTGACGATATTCGCCGGGAATGGAATCCCGACTGGACACGGCGCGGGATATGGAACCGTTCCTATGCAGAAAGCCGCTCGGCACAAGTACCCTCCATGCTCCTGGAACTCCTTTCCCACCAAAACTTTGCCGATATGCGTTACGGACTGGACCCCCGGTTCCGCTTTACAGTAAGCCGGGCCATTTACAAGGGCATGCTCCGGTACCTGAGCCATTCCCTGGGATTTGACTACTGCGTGCAGCCCCTGCCCGTCCGTGCCCCGGCTGTAGAACTGAAAACACCCGGCACCGCCCTGCTCACCTGGATTCCTGTAACCGATTCACTGGAACCTACGGCTACAGCTGAAGGCTATGTGGTTTATACCCGAAAAGGAGACCTTTCCCAACCCTTTGACAGCGGTATGTACGTGGCATCTAACCGGGCCGAGATTCCTATAGAACCGGGAATTCATTACAGTTTCAAGGTTACTGCCGTCAACGCGGGCGGAGAAAGTTTTCCTTCTGAAACGGTAAGCCTGTACAAGGTTCCCGGAGAAGAAGAAAAAGGGAAGGTGCTTATTGTGAACGGCTTCACCCGGGTATCTGCTCCCGACAGTTTTGCCTCGGAAGACACACTTTTTGCAGGTTTTCTGGACAAATCAGACCACGGCGTACCGTACCTGCGTGATATCTCCTACATAGGCTCGCAATTTCAATTCCGCCGTACCATTCCCTGGAAAGACGACGACGCACCCGGCTTTGGAGCCAGCCATGCAGATTGGGAAAAAGCTGTCTTACCCGGAAATACGTTTGATTACCCCATTGTGCACGGAATGTGCTTTGCGCAGGAAGGATATACGTATGTTACGTCCAGCCTGGATGCATTTAACGCATCGGAGGGGTACGAGGATTACTTTGCTATCGACGTGATCCTGGGCAAGCAAAAACACGTACTACGTGGCGGAACAGAAACAGGAAAGGCAGACTTTGCTACCTTCCCGGCCGCCCTGCAACAGCAACTGACAAAATATGCAGAAAACGGAGGCAATTTGCTGCTCAGCGGTTCCTACGTTACGTCAGACCTCTGGGAAGGCCCCAAACCCGACACCCTCTCCCAGCAATTTGCTAAAGAAGTGTTAAAAGTAGAACACAGAAGCAACCGGGCTACCCATACGGGAGAAGTCATTGCCTCGCCCTCTCCCTTTCCTGCATTTTACAAAGGAATTCCGGCCCATGCAGCCGATTTCACCTTTTATACACAACTGAACCAGCACTCCTACCCGGCAGAGTCACCCGATGCCTTTGAACCGGCTACAGAAGATGCCTATACCATTTTACGTTACCGGGAAAACCGCCTGAGTGCAGGCGTCGCCTGGGAAGGTGATTACAAGGTAATCACGCTGGGCTTCCCTTTGGAAACCATAAGCAGCCACCGGGAACGGCTACAATTGGTACAACAATGCCTGGATTTCTTTCAAACTGACAAATAGTCAGTATATGTACCGTTGGAATGGTTTTTGACATAGGTGACATCAAAATCACAATGCAACAACTATGAAAAATAAAGGTACTATTGGGGTAACCACCCACGACATTTTTCCTGTAATCAAGAAATTCCTGTATTCAGACCATGAAATTTTCTTGAGGGAATTGATTTCCAACGCAGTAGATGCTACACAAAAGATCAAGGCCCTGGCTGCCAAAGGAGAATTTAAAGAAGAACTGGGAGATCTGACCATTCGCGTAAGTGCAGATAAAGACAATGCTACCCTGACCATCTCTGACAAAGGGATTGGCATGACGGCAGAAGAGGTGGACAAATACATCAACCAGATTGCATTCTCCAGTGCCGGTGAATTCCTGGAAAAATACAAAGACCAGGAAAACAACATTATAGGTCATTTTGGTCTGGGATTTTATTCCAGTTTTATGGTAGCCAAAAAGGTGGAAATCATCACCCAATCCTGGCAGGAAGGAGCAGAGGCCGTCAAGTGGACGTGCAAAGGTACGCCGGAATATACCATGGAACCTACGAAAAAGGAAAGCCGGGGAACAGATATTATCCTGTATTTGTATGCCGAGCATAAATCGTATGCAGAAGAAGACAGCATCAACATGTTGCTGCACAAATACTGCAGTTTTCTGCCCGTTGAAATTGCCTTTGGAAAAGAAAAAGAATGGAAAGACGGAAAAGAAATTGAGCTGGACAAAGACAGGATAGTAAACGATACCAATCCCCTGTGGACCCGCAAGCCTGCCGAGCTGAAAGACGAGGATTACAAGGCTTTTTACAGCAAACTGTACCCCATGGCAGAAGAGCCGCTTTTCTGGATTCACTTGAACGTAGACTACCCGTTCAAGCTCACCGGGATACTTTATTTCCCCAAGATTAAAGACCGTCTGGAAGTAACACGCAACAAAATTCAACTCTATTGCAATCAGGTGTTTGTCACCGACAATATCGAACATATTGTCCCGGATTTTCTGACTTTACTGCACGGAGTAATTGATTCTCCGGATATTCCGCTGAACGTATCGCGCAGTTACCTGCAAAGCGATTCCAACGTAAAGAAGATTTCGTCACACATCACACGCAAGGTGGCTGACCGGTTGGAAGAAATCTTTAAAAACGACCGACCTGCCCTGGAAGAAAAATGGGACAACCTGAAGCTTTTCATTGAATACGGCATGATGACGGAAGACAAATTCTACGATAGAGCCGTAAAATTTGCCTTGTTAAAAAATACCGACGAAAAATACCTGAGTTTTGACGAATACGCCACATTCATAGAACCCAACCAGAAAGACAAAGACAACAACCTGATCTACCTGTATGCGACCCATGCAGAAGAACAGTTTGCCTACATAAGCGCGGCAAAAGACAAAGGCTACGACGTACTTCTACTGGACTCTCCCCTCTCGGCTCATTTTGTCAACCTCTTGGAATCCAAGATGAAAGACGTACGCTTTGTACGCGTTGACTCAGACATACCGGAAAAGCTTATCCTGAAGGAAGAAGCCGACAAACCGGAAATGCAGGAAGAGGAAGAAAAAGAATTGCAAGCCTTATTCACAGAGGCCCTGCCCAAAGACGTTACGTTTACCGTAACCTTTGAAAACATGGGAGAACAACAATTGCCCGTTATCATTACACAAGGTGAATGGATGCGCCGCTACCGTGAAATGTCGGCCCTGGGTGGCGGAATGAATTTTATGGGCACTATGCCGGAATCCTACAACCTGGCCGTAAACGTACAACATCCTTTGGTAGAACGCATAAGGGAATCCAAAGACAAAGACCTGGTACATCAGGTATGTGATCTGGCCCTGCTGGCCAACAACCTGTTAAAAGGAGAAGCCCTGAACACGTTTATAAAAAGAAGTGTGGATATCATCAAGTGACTACTGCAACGGGGCAACAACCTCTATGAGTTCCGGCAGGTCCATACCAATACCTTTCAGGAACTCAACGCGGGGAACCCCGTTGCTGTTCCATCCGCGGCGTTTGTAAACGGCATCCAGCAATTTCTCGTACCTGTCTTCGCGGAAGGTTCGTAATGCCTTGCGTTTTTCATCCAGCGTCATGGTTGCGGGGTCCACACCCACTTCTTCTTTCAGCTGCTTGTCATACCTTTCCTCCCTGGAGAGGTACTCTTCCGCCGTTACGGGACCGCAGGCACGGTAAGGTTGCGCATCGTGCTTACGCAAGCCGTATCCCATCCTGATATTAAATACGCGTTGGAAATTGTACACACGTTCCGACATGCGGATGAGTTCTTCCTTATCAAAGTCCAGACCTGTAACCGCCTTAAAAACAGTTACGTAATTGTCTACGTGTTCCGGAACTTTGTTGGGTTCGGCTGTTTGGGCATTGTCTGCCGGTTCTATGTCGTTCCAACAGAGTTTACAAAAACCCGCCAGACCAAACCACGTTCTGAACATGGGAAAATAATGCAACGCCTCGGCTTTGTCTTCAAACGTGGGAATCGCGTTGTTGACCATATCCATAAAAATAAGCCAGGCCTCGTCGTGCTGGGGGCCTTTGTTTGTCATGGCATACCCGCCTTGCTGGGCCAGTGATTCCTTAGATATGTACATGGAATACTCCATACCCTTGTTCTCCATGGCAATATCCTGCAGAAAACCGGCATCGCCCCATCCTTTTTCAATAAACAGCTCTTTCATTTTACGTACCCCCAGGCCGGCTACCAAACCAAACCCTTCCCCGCGTGCCAACTGGTGCATGCATTCCAACGCATCTTCTGCATTTCCCCAGGTAAAGTCCAGGCCGCCTGTTTTTTCTTTATCCAGGATGCCTGCTTCCCAGCATTCCATCATAAAAGCGACAATGTTGCCCCAGGATATGGTACAAATGCCGTACGTATCGCAATAGAAATTCTGTTCAATAACGTACAGCGGATCAAAAACAGCCAGGTTGGAGCCGAGTGCGGCGGCAGTTTCGTATTCGGGCCCGTCCACCAACACCTTAGTTCCTTTATAGGGACCTGTTCTCAATTCAAAATCATCCACCCCCTTGGCGCACATCATGGTACAGCCCAGCCAGCAACCGTCCGGAACTCCCTGCGTAAAATAAGTTTTCCAGACTTCCATATCAATCTTATGGCAATCCTTATGGTCTCCGAATTTAAAATTCATCACCGGCAACAAGTCGTATTTCTCCATAACACCCATCAGATGAGCCGTTCCCAATTTTCTCATTTGGCATTGCTCATCATCCAGCTCTATCATTTCCCGGGTAAAACGCTTGCCACGCTCCATAATGGCCGGCATATCCACTACATTCACCAAATTCCCCGATACTTGCGGGACTTTAGCCACAATAGCACGCACGTTCTTATGGCGCAACAAAGTGCCCAATCCGCCTCTGCCGGCTTGTTTAAGCCTTATTTTCTTGCGTTTGACGTCATAAAAAGAAAAATTAAGCATACCAATAAGCGAGTGATCGGCTGCCTTTCCGGCCGACACCACCGATACGTTCAGCTTGTCTTTCTCATTGTCTGCAAACATTTCATGCAATTCTTCAGCAAGCAGGTGTGAATCAATATGCATGCCTGCCGGAGGAACAAAAAACTCTATTTGGTGGTCCACTCCGTTGATATACACAATCACTTCGCGCGGAGCAATTCCCTGCACTTCCAGGGCATCAAACCCGGCAAATTTCAAATGCGGGCCAAAGTGACCTCCCACGTTGGAATCCACTACCCCTTCCGTCAACGGGGACAACCCCACGCAAATGCTTTTTCCCGACCCCGCATACTGGGTAATACCGCATACGGGACCTCCGGAAATAACAATTTCATTTTCAGGATCTTTCCATGTCGTATTCGGTGTGACGGCATCCCATAACATACGCAAACCGTACCCTTTGCCGCCTATAAATTTCTCCCTTACTTCAGGTGGAACCGGGCGTACTGCTGCACTGTAGGTACTCAAATCCACATACAAACTCTGGTCTGAATACCCTTTATCAAGCGGTTTCCATGTATAAGGAATCCGGGCCAGCACTTCCCGGTTATTAAGTAAAGCATTCATAGAAAATCTTTTAATTGTATATTTGTCTTACAAAAATAGAGAAATTGACGGTAATCCAAAATATAAAAACCCGGCTGGCTTCAAAACGTGTAGGAATTGCAGGAGCCGGAGGTCTGGGATCCAACGCAGCTGCCGCCCTGGTCAGAAGCGGCATAGGACACCTGGTTGTTGCAGATTTTGATATGGTTACACAAAACAACCTAAACAGACAATTCTATTTTACAGACCAAATAGGACGTACCAAAGTGGCTGCTTTGCGGGAAAACCTGTTGCGGATAAACCCCACCCTTGATATTCAGGTATTTACGGAGCGCGTAACATCCGGAAATGCCGACAACTTCTTTTCCGGGTGCGATGTTGTGGTAGAAGCTTTCGATGCAGCCGGGGAAAAGGAATGGTTTGCTGCCTGGATGGCGCAGCACCTCCCCCACATCCCCTTAATTATGGGTTCGGGCATTGCCGGATGGGGAGACCCGCACCTTGTTCAGGTACAACGTGCCGGGAACCTGTATGTATGCGGGCATCAAAAAGAAATCGACCAAAAAGACGTACCTTTGATGGCTCCGCGAGTAACCCAGACGGCTATGATGCAGGCAGATCTGGTACTTGAAATTTTGTTGAAAGACATACCGCAGCCCCTATGACCATTTTATTAAACAACAGAAAAGAACAATTCCAAACAAGTTCCATGACCATTGAACAGATTATGGAAAAAAAATCTTTCCATTTTAAAATGCTCGTAGTCAAACTAAACGGACAGCTTGTTCCCAAAGGAACCTACGACTCGGTTCAGGTTAAGGACGGAGACCGCCTGGACATCATTCACCTGATTAGCGGCGGATAAGCACCCTGCCTACACCAATACACAAATCGCTTTACAAAGAATACCTATATATTTATGAAAAAAATTCTTTTAAAACACCTGCCATCCTACATCCTGCCGGTATGCGCCCTGCTGACCGTATTCTTCCTGACACCTTCCTGCGTTACCGTGGGACTGGACGCCGTAAGCGGATCTACCCTTATCTGGAACTCGGGCTCTAACAATTACTTTAACCGGGAAGCTTATACCACATTGCAAGGACCTAAAAAACTGGTAATTGACGGCGAAGTAGAACAGGCAACAGAAATCAAATTGTCCAAGTTCCCGTTGCGCACGGTAACCGTTAAAGAAGCCATGTACTGCAAAGAAGGCGATTCCATCGCGTTTCTGGGAGCTTTCCGGTACGAGGGGTACGCCTTGTGTGATATCCTAAGTGCTGTTAAAGTAGACAAAGAAAGCAAAGAAGACTTGTGGCCTCCCATAGATCTGTACATAGAAGTACGGAACGATGCAGGCGATACGGCTGTTTTCTCCTGGGGGGAACTGTTTTATACGGCCAACATGTACGGTGTGGTAGTGGCCAAAAGGGTCACACGCGTAATTCCCGGAAAAACAGGCGAATTGTGGAACCTGCCCACAGAAATGAAACTGATTGCAGCCACAGACCTGGTCTCTGTCCGGAACATTCCGTGTCCCACACACATTACCATCCGCTCACTCAAAGGAAATTACATAGTGGACAGGGCTCCGGAAGTACTGGAAAACGACCCCGGGCGCCTGGCCATTCAAATGTCTTTGCAAGATACCGCCGCCGTACTGACATCACTTCCCAAAGGCCTTCCCACACTCACGTACCCCGTACTCTTTTACGGCAACAGTACGGGTTATAAAGGCATGCGGGAATATTCGGGACTTATGCTCCGTGACGTGCTGGCTCCCTGGTTTCCTGCTGACGATTACAAAACCATCCAAACAGGCATGTTGAGCGTTGCCGGCGTGGACGGCTTCAGGGCAGCCTTTTCTGTGTCTGAAATAGTGAACCGCAACGACCACCGGGAAATCCTCCTAAGGCAGGACGGAACCTCCTTTGCCATCTATACGGCATGCGACGCCTTTGCAGACAGAAGCATCAAAGGACTGAGCGAAATCCGATTAACCGATAGTGAAAACTAACAGACAGATATATGAACCTATATATAAAAAAGTGGCGCGTGCTGTTGTGTGTACTCCTGGCAATACCTTTTTTAGGATGTCGGCAGCAAGCGGATAAACAACTGGTTATTTTCCATGCAGGCAGCCTGGCCATGCCCCTGAAGGCGCTGGCAGACAGCTTTACCACCATGTACCCGGGTACGGAATTTAAAATGGAAGCGGCCGGCAGTATAGATTGCGCCCGCAAAATCACAGAACTGGGACGTTCCTGCGACATCCTGGCCTCGGCAGATTACCTGGTCATTGACCAATTGCTTATTCCCGAATACGCCTCGGAAAACCAACACTTTGCCACCAACAGCATCGTCATTGCCTATACAGACAAATCGCGGGAAGCAGACCACATTACCTCTGACAACTGGTACGAAATACTGCGCTTGCCCCATGTCTTTTACGGGCGGTCAGACCCCCATGCCGACCCATGCGGCTACCGCACCGTCTTTGTGCTGCAACTGGCAGAGAAATATTATACCCCGGCAGACGGCCCTGCCCCCTTTACTGTACAAGATTTCACGGAAAAAGACCAACGCTTTATCCGCCCTAAAGAAGTGGATTTATTGGCTTTGCTGGGCAGCCAGGCCATAGATTATATGTTTATATACAAATCGGTGGCCCTGCAACACGGCCTGCGGTATATAGAACTACCGGACGATATCAACCTGGGAGACAGCGCCCTGGCAGCACAGTATGCACAAGCACAACTAAAAATCAGGGGAAGCAGTCCGGGAGATTCCATCGTAGTAACGGGGACTCCCATTGTGTACAGCTTTACCATTCCCCACAATGCAGAAAACCCGCAACTGGCCAAAAAATTCGCCGCCTTTTTAACAGACCCCGACGGAGGGCAGAAAATCCTCCGCTCTTTGGGGCAATAAGAACCCGTTACGTAATCGCAACCTGACGGTTAGCCAGCATGCGCACTTCTGACGGATCGTGTGTCACGTGCAGGATGGTAATGCCGGTATCGGATACCTTTTTCAACAACAGGGCCGACTGGTCCCGTAACGGAGCATCCAGGGCCGAGAGCGGCTCGTCCAACAGCAACACTTTGGGATGGATTACCAGGGTCCGCGCCAGGGCCACCCGCTGCTTCTCCCCTCCCGACAGCGATTCCGGCATCCTGTCCAGATGGCGGGCTATGTCCAGATCCTCGGCAAACCGAACTACCATCTCGTGAACTTCCTGTTTTTTCATATTTCTGATGACCAGCGGCCAGGCAATGTTGTCAAAGACACTCATATGCGGGAAAAGCGCGTAATCCTGGAAGAGAATCCCTACGGGCCTGCGTTGCGGCGGTACAAACGTACAATCGGTTCCGTCAATCAGGATCGTGCCTTTTTTCAAAACCCGTAATCCGGCAATCAATTCCAGCAGTACCGTCTTGCCCGACCCCGAAGGCCCCAGCAAGGCACAATAATCGCCTTTTTCCAGTATCAGGAAAAAATTCTCCAGATGAAAGTCACCTACCTTATACTCTAAATCTTTGCAAACCAACATATTACACCTTGGTTTTTTTACGTCCCAACAACCGGAGCACCATAAATACGGCAATACATAGTATAATAAAGAGCACAGCCACCGGCTTGGCGTATTCCAATCCATACGAATTGAACCGGTCAAAAATCAATACGGGAGTAGTCATGGGATGGTACGCCACAATGACCACGGCGCCAAATTCGCTCATTCCCCGGGCAAACATCAGTACCAGCCCCGTAATCACAGAAGGCCGGGCCAGCGGCAGGGAAATCTGCCGGAATACCCTGAAAGGCGAGGCTCCCAACGAGCGGGCTGCCTGCTCCAGCCGTTCCGGAACGGCCTGAAACCCGTCCCGGGCCGCATTGATCAGGAAAGGCACACTTACAAAAGCCATGGCCACTCCGATGGCAAAAGGGCTCCCTACCAGATTCAGGCCAAAGGCCTCGGCAAGTTTACCCAAAGCCGAGTCCCTGGCTATAAAGCCCAGCACGGCAATTCCGGCGGCTGAGTGCGGCAATACAATGGGAATATCTATCAACCCCTGAACAAACGCCTTGCCCCGGAACTCCTTCCGTGCCATAACGTAAGCCAGCGGCAGGGCAAAGAAGCCCGCCAAAACGGTAAAGAGCGCCGAGACGCCCAGCGTAAGGCCAATGCTGCCCTTTACCTGAGGGTCTTTCATGGTTTCGAACAAGGCAGGAAGGGAGGTGGAAAAGAAAAGCCCCAGCAACGGAGCCACGATAAACAAGAGCATAACCCCTGAAAGAAACAGAAAAACCAATCGTACGGTTGTATAATTTTGCCTAAGGTGCATCATCTTGTTTTTCAAAACAAATATAAGAAAAACCATTGTATCTTTGTTTGTATGATTGATTTCGACTTAGCTTTACAAATAGTTCTGGACCTTGCCAATCCTACCGGAACAGAAATTATACCCCTTGAGAATGCCTGCGACCGCATACTGGCTGCCAACGTAAACGCGCCTTTCCCCATGCCTCCTTTTTCCAAATCGGCCATGGACGGCTATGCGTGCCGCAAAGAAGACACAAAAAAAGGCATGAAAACGCTGGAAGTGATAGCTGCCGGGGAGGTGCCGGAATATGAAATCACACCGGGAACGTGCAGCAAGATTATGACCGGAGCCCTGCTGCCCCAGGGAGCCGATTGCGTCTTAATGGTGGAAAATGCCTCGGAACGTAACGGACTTATCTACGGTCCCACACCTTCTAAGGACAACATCATACACCGGGGAGAAGATTTGAAAGAAGGAGAACCGGTACTTACCGCAGGTACCTTGCTGCGACCGCAACACCTGTCTCTGTTGGCTTCCTGCGGTACCTCACAAATAACCGTAAGTAAGAAAATTACCGTAGGCATCCTTTCCACCGGAGACGAGCTGGTAGAACCGGGACACCCCCTGACTGCAGGCAAGGTATACAACAGCAATTCCTGGCAGCTGATGGCCATGGTACAACAAATGGGAGCCGTTCCCACGTATTACGGCATTGCCAAAGACTGCCTGATACAAACGCAAGACCTGCTTATAGAAGCCTTGGCAGACAATCAAGTAGTACTGCTCACAGGCGGCGTATCGGAAGGAGACTTCGATTGGATTCCCGTTGTTATGCTAGATTTAGGCTTTACCATCCTCTTTGACAGGGTACGCATTCAGCCGGGAAAGCCCACTACCTTTGCTGTGTCTCGCACTAAGGAACAGTACATATTTGGGCTGCCCGGAAATCCCGTTTCCTCTTTTGTGCAATGCCTGCTGCTGGTATTCCCCTTTTTAGCCGCCCTGCAAGGCGCCACCTGGGAACCCGTTACCACGTATTTTCCATTGAAGGGAGATTATAAAAGACGCCAAAGCGCCCGGATGGCCCACATACCCGTACGTATAAACCCCGACGGTACGTGTTCGCCCGTTCCGTACAACGGCTCGGCTCACCAGGCAGCTCTTTCCACAGCACACGGACTGGGCAGAATCCCCGTAGGCAAATACACCCTCAAAGAAGGCGACCCCATAGAGGTGCTTCTTTTTTATTGATAACGCCATGGTAGCTCCTACCCTCACAGATTCTTTTGGACGAACCATCCATTACCTGCGCATTTCCGTTACCGACCGGTGCAACCTCAGGTGCGTGTACTGCATGCCGGCAGCAGGCGTTCCTTTGATTCCGCATGAAGACATGCTTTCCTTTGAGGACATTGTGTCCTTCACCCGGTATGCCGTAAGCCGAGGTATACGTAAGGTGCGCCTTACGGGAGGAGAACCGTTGGTACGTAAAGGCATTACCTCCCTGGTACGCTCCCTGGCCGCTGTGGACGGCCTGGAAGATCTGGCCATGACCACCAACGGAATCCTGCTGGCAGAGATGGCCAAAGAGCTGAAAGAGGCCGGATTGCACCGGCTCAACATCAGCCTGGACACACTCAGCCCCCACACATACAAAGAACTTACCCGGGGAGGCGATGTAAACCGTGTCTTGCGGGGTATCCGGGCAGCCCGGGAGGCCGGTTTTGGAGGGCAGGATTCCCCCCTGAAGCTGAACTGCGTTCTTCTGCCCCATACCGCGCAGGAAGACGTAGCCGCACTGCGTACTTTTTCCCGGGAAGAAGGGCTGCAGCTGCGTTTGATCCACCACATGGACCTGCAACACGGCACGTTTACCAAAGTAGAAGGCGGAGACGGCGGGGACTGCACCCGTTGCAACCGCCTGCGGCTCACCTCCACCGGAATTTTAAAACCGTGCCTGTTCAACAACCTGGGGTACGACATCCGCAAATTGGGGTATGAAAAAGCACTGGAAGCCGCCTTACAAAACAAACCAAAAAGGGGAACCAGCAATACATGCGATTTTTTTAGTTATATTGGAGGATAATACTACTTAATAAGACATACCATGTTAACTCATATCAACCACGAAGGACAGGTGCATATGGTAGATGTTTCACCCAAGGAACAAAGCCTGCGCACCGCCCGGGCACAAGGTTTCATTGCGTTGAAAGCCCAAACGCTGGAGCTGGTGCGCGAAAACAAAATAAAAAAAGGTTCTGTACTCACCACGGCTTCCCTGGCCGGCATTCAGGCTGCCAAACAATGCAGCCAACTGATTCCCCTGTGCCACAACATCCCCCTGTCGCAGGCAGACGTTTCCTTTACGTGGCATCCCAACGGCCTGGAAGCCACGGCTGTTGTCAGCTGTATAGGCCCTACCGGAGTAGAAATGGAGGCATTGACGGCGGTAAGCCTGGCACTCCTTACTATATACGATATGTGCAAAGCTGTGGACAAAGAAATGGAAATTACCAACATACGGCTTATTGAGAAAACGAAAACAAAAACAGACTGACCATGTTAACCATACGCTCCGTTAATATTTCCGAAGAAAAAGGGACTGTCAAAACTGCCCGGGAGCTCATTCAGCTGGATGCATCGGGCATTGCAGGCGATGCACATGCCGGCGCCTGGCACCGCCAGGTAAGCTTGCTGGGAGAAGAGGCTTACGAACTTATGCAACTGGACCCGCAGGAATTTCCTTACGGCTCCTTTGCAGAAAACATCACCACAACGGGATCCCCCTCCAAGGAAGTCCCCGACCTGAAGTATTGCCAACCGGGAGACCGGTTCCGTTGCGGCAACGTGTTGCTGGAAGTTACACAAATTGGCAAAAAATGCCACGGCCCCGGCTGCCCCATTCAAATCAAAACAGGAAACTGCGTGATGCCTAAAGAAGGCATTTTCACCCGCGTTCTTTCCGGAGGAACACTCAAACCCGGCGACACCCTGCATTATGAACGGAAGCAGTACCGGGCTTCTGTAATTACCGTAAGCGACCGCGCATATGCAGGAATCTATGAAGACCGCAGCGGCCCGGAACTGGAACGATTACTCCGGGAATTTTGCGAACAAAACCAATGGCCCGTAACCGTATCACGCACCTTGTTAGCCGACCATGCAGACGGGTTGCGTTTGGTACTTGAAAATGCAATAGAAGAAGGCTACGACCTGGTTTTCACTACGGGAGGTACCGGAATAGGCCCCGCTGATATAACCCCCGGCGTTGTAAAACCATTTTTTGACAAAGAAATACCCGGCCTTATGGAATACATACGCGTTACGTACGGCAAAGACAATCCGCATGCGTTGCTGAGTACTTCCGTGGCAGGAATAGCCGGGAAAACGCTAATTTTTACACTTCCCGGCAGCGTTCGGGCCGTTAACGAATACTTCACAGAGATTGCACGCTCCCTAAAACACATGATTTACATGCAAATGGGACTGGATGTGCATTAAATTTCGAATATTCCCCTATCTTTGTAGTTAAATCTTTTAAACAATAAAAATAACACCTATTATGAAAAAATCTGTTTATCTTTTGGTTTCTCTTTTGGGCATTGCTTTTTTAGGTTCTTGCTCAACAAACCAATACACGGTGACAGCTACTTTCCCCGATGAAATGTTTGACGGGGATTGGGCACGTATTACAGCTACGCATGACGGAAGCGTTCTGGACAGCACCATTATTGAAGGCCAAACGGCTGTTTTTACCGGAAAAATTAAAACACCCGTATTATGTTTGGTAAGCAGCGGCCATACCCGCGGCCAGCTTATTCTGGAAGGCGGTACCATTACTATTGACATGCAAGACCCAGGGAAACCCGCTTACGGAGAAGGGACACGTCTGAATACCAGACTGGTTGATCTCACTACCAAGTACAGCGAGCTCATGGACAAAATCATGAACTACCACGGAGAAGACGCCGAAGAGTACTACGAAACAGTATGGGTTCCTGAATTTACAAAGGAAATTGGCAGCATTTTCAATGCCAACTCCAACAACGACGTAGGAACCCTGGCCCTGATGTACCTTAACAACTTCGTAGAGAAAGAAGAGCTGGACACATACCTTGATAAAGCAGGACAAGTTGTCAGATCACGAGGACCCATCGAAAAAATCATCAAACAACGTACAGCCTTTAAACAAACAGCAGAAGGTATGATGTTCACAGACTTCACCATTGAAGTTTCAGAAGATGAAACGGTATCGTTCTCTGACTACATTGGACAAGGCAAATACGTTCTCGTAGATTTCTGGGCAGGCTGGTGCGGCCCCTGTAAACGCGAAATCCCCATCATCCGTGAAGTGTACGACCAATACAACGGAGATGAATTTACCGTTCTGGGAGTAGCCGTATGGGAAGAACCTGAAGCCACCCTACAAGCCATAGAAGACCTGAATGTTGTATGGCCCTGCATCATCAATGCAAAAAGCATCCCTACAGACATCTACGGCATCAGCGGCATTCCGCACATCATTCTCTTTGGACCCGACGGAACCATCGTTGCCCGCGGTCTGCGTGGTGATGCCATGAAAGCAAAAATTGCTGAAATCATGGAAGTAGAAGAATAATAATGAAAGTTCCTTCTTTCATAACCGGCACGGTGGTCCTTACGGCCACCGTGTTGTTTCTGTGCCAGGGCCATCCTCACAAACACAACCCCAACCTGCAGACACTGCAAGAAGTAGTTATGCTGCTCACGAACCCCGGTTTTGAAGGCCGCAAAGCAGGCAGCCGGCACGATTCAACCCTGGCTGTTTCTATTGCCAACAAGATGGCCGGGTACGGATTTACACCGTATTTCGACGATGGTCCCTTGCATAAATTCAGTTACAGAAACGTTACATCCTGGAACGTGGTTATGATTTACAAAGGAAAAGCAACCAACGGAACGGTCCTGCTGGGCGCCCATTACGACCACCTGGGCATGGGCGGCCCCGGTTCGGGAAGCCTGCGGCCCGATACCTCGGCCATCCACCCGGGAGCCGATGACAACGCATCGGGAGTAGCGGCCGCTATGGAAACAGCCCGCCTGTTGACAGAAGCCGGAAAACAGCACGGCTTGCAGAAAGACATCCTCTTTGCCGCCTTTGGCGCCGAAGAAGAAGGAACCGTAGGCTCGGCTTTCCTGGCAGACACCCTGGAAAAAGCCGGACTCCTTCCCTCGTTGATGATCAACCTGGACATGGTAGGAAGGCTCCGGGACAGCGTACTGCAAGTGAGCGGAACCGGAACCTTTGACGGAGCCGATTCCCTCCTGCGCACCCGCCTGGACAGCACGATGCCCCTGGTATTGAAAACCTCGGCAAGCGGGTACGGCCCGTCAGACCACAGCACCTTTTACCGGGCAGAGGTTCCCGTCCTTTTCTTTACCACCGGCCCGCATACCGACTACCACACCCCTTTTGACACCCCGGACAAAATCAATTACGACGGCCTGGCTCAGATAGTGCGTTATGCAACCTCGGTAGCCGCAGCCGTAGCCGTAGAAGGATTTGAACCCGTATACCAAGAGACGTACGACGAACAACCCATGCCCGAAAAAGTCACCTTCAAAGCCAGCCTGGGCGTCATCCCCGACTTTATTTACGAAGGAACAGGCTTTTGTGTCGGCACCGTCATCAAAGGCAGACCCGGCCATAAAGCCGGCATGCAGGACGGAGACATTGTCGTACAAATCAACGACCGCCCCATAACCACCATAGAAGAATATATGGAAGCCCTGGGAGAACTCACCGCCGGAGAAATCGTCTGGGTTACCGTACGCCGGAAAAACCGCCTGCTGGAACTGGAGGTACAATTATGAGAACCCTCTCCGGCACCACGCAACGCGAAGCCCCATCCACCAGGTAACGTATGGTTTTTAAAAAAAAATACCGTACTTTTGCTGCCCCCGGTCCGGTAGCTCAGTTGGACAGAGCAACAGCCTTCTAAGCTGTGGGTCTTGGGTTCGAATCCCAACCGGATCACAAGCAAAAGCCCCGCAATCACAGATTGCCGGGCTTTTTTAATGATGGCCGAGCCAAGCTCGCTTGAGCGAGGACAGCAATGAAAAAGTCCGCAGGTCGCAAAGCGACCGGGGCTTAAGCTTGTAAGATGCCCCGCGGCAGCGCCAGGGACGTGCGACACCCTCCGGGTGGAGCAAATCCCAACCGGATCACTGAAGAAGTAAAATTCTGATAACTGGGTATTACGGAGTATAGTCAGCCACTTGGATGTTGAATTACATACCTTTTATATCTTTTATATCTTTTCTAATATTTCTTTTTTGACAAATTCGTATGCTCCGTTTATATCGTACTCAATACCAATTCGAAGCAATCCTTTCATATCTCCTAAAAAATCATCATCTTCAATTTTCTTTTCCATGTTTTCAAGAAATTCCTTTTGAGTTACTTGACCTCCTTCTTCTTTCATATAGAATTTGAACGCTTCAATGACCTTCTCTACATCAACATGTGCATTGTTTAAAGCATACCATAGATCAAACAAATCACGTCCTTTTTTGCGTTGATATAAGGCTCGAACCTTAGTCGCTAACAATTCATCCAATCTATAGGTAGGAATTAATGCTTTTCCATTTTCCCAGTCGGATTCTAATGTCATTGGAACATTTTGTAACCCATAAACCGAAAAATGTTCCCTGGTATTAACTTCTATTTTTAGTTTCATGGGGACACTTTCTTCAGATTGGATACTATATACAATTATATTATTATGCTCTTTCTGCTTAATACGAGGTTTTCCCAAAAATAAAAGCAGCTCCCTGATTCTGTCTATAATTGCACCGAATGGTTCTGCTTTTATCTGGACTAAATCAATATCTTCTGAATACCTTACTGCGGGTGCTAAGAATAATTTATACAAAGCTGTCCCTCCGCGAAAAGCCAAACGTTCTCGGATAAATTCATCGTTGAACAATACAATTAGGGTGCGATGTATGATTAAGTCTTGCTCCACCTGATAATTCTCCTGCCAAGGTGCTTGCTTTTGCCATGCTGTTATATATGATTTTGGTATCATATATCTGATTCTATTTCTACGTTACGCACAATTTTCCATCTGTTTCCGGTTATCATATTCTCAGATTTCTTTCTTTGGGGACGTAATAAAGTTGGATAATAACTTACAGATTCAAGATAGTTGTACAATCCATTACTTAACTCATGCTCTTCTATAACGTATTCTAAAATATAGCCCAAGCGCTGAACAACTGCGACTTCTTCATATTTTCTTGCTGTTTCAATCAATATGTCCACTTGCATTGCTTCTTTCAATTCTTCTATGATAGTAGCCACCCGGTTAAAGCCACCCGCTTCTTTATAATAACTGACTAAGTCTAATGACGTTAATTCAGGAGATGATATATTGATATATCCACTATCTACCTTTCTTTTCATAATATCCTTCTTGTCCCACTCTTTTTTAATATAAAAGGCTATACTAACTTTATGATTTCTAATGGGTCTTAAAGTAATACCTTTGGTTATGATAGAATAGCTTTGGGGTTGTTGATGGGCTGCACCGTGGTAGGCAGCAGCATTTAATAGACCTACATAATAATCCCTATTTAGAAATTTCATCAAGTCGTTTATATAAAGGTTGGTTGGAATAATACCCTTAGCTCTATATTCCGGAGGAACAATAACATAAAAACCACGTCGAATCATCACTACTTCTCCTTGATTTTTTAGTCGTTGTAATGATTTTTTTAAAGCGTTTTCCGAAACATCTAATTGAGTATGCAGGTTTTCCGTGGTAAAATTATATTTACCATTTGCCCTTTGTGCATCAATAAAGGAGTCTAAATATTTATATTTTTCTGCCATTTCTTTAGTATATAATTGCGATAGGGGTCTAAATGTCGCCCCTATTGCAGTTGCAAACTTAATATATTTTCTTGTAGATTCAATTTTGTCTTTTTAAAATTTAGAAAATGCCTACTTTTGAACAGCCAAAACAGGCATTCCTAAAATAATGACCAGGCAACATGAATATTAATAACATTTTTCTGGCACAAAAAGAGTTTTTCAATACCCACAAAACAAAAGACGTTGCTTTCAGAAAAGCAACTTTATTGAAACTGAAAAACATTCTAAAAGATAACGAAAGCAAACTTTACCAAGCTATTTATAAAGACTTTCGCAAAGGCTCCTTCGATACTTTTTTAAATGAAATAAGCCTCATTTACAATGAAATTGATTTCTTTCTAAAAAATCTTGACAGGCTTAGCAAACCAAAAAAAGTAAAAACTGTCCTCAAATTGCAACCGGGAAAAAGCTATATCTACAACGATCCTTTAGGCTGTACATTGATCATTGGAGCCTGGAATTATCCCTACTACCTTACGTTCATTCCTGTGGTAAGTTCTATTGCTGCAGGTAACACGTGTATTATAAAACCAAGCGAACTGCCCCAAAATACCATGCAGCTTATCACCGAACTAATAAACAACCATTTTCCCTCAAACTACTTATATGCTGTGGAAGGAGGTATTCCTGAAACCTCGGAATTGTTGAAACTTAGGTTTGATAAAATCTTCTTCACCGGAAGTCCCAAGGTTGGAAAAATCATTTACCAGGCGGCTGCTAAAAACTTAGTGCCTGTAACGTTAGAACTAGGCGGGAAGTCCCCCGCTATCGTTACCCAAACTGCCAATTTGGAAGTAGCCGCAAAACGCATTATTTGGGGCAAATTCTTAAACGGAGGGCAAACCTGTATAGCACCTGACTACCTGTTGGTAGAAGAATCCGTAAAGCCGAGGCTCTTACAGTTACTGAAAGAAAAGTTGGATGAAATCCAATATACAGACGGAGCAGCACATTATGTAAGCATTATCAACAAACGAAACTATGACCGTATTTTAGGATTAACAGACAACTCAAAAATAGTATATGGCGGCAATCATAATGAAGACACTTTGTACATCCAACCCACCCTTATGGACAATGTCACATGGGAAGACGCTGTAATGCAGGAAGAAATTTTTGGCCCCGTTTTACCTGTTCTACCCTATTCCAATTACGACGCCGTATTGCAAAAAATCAGGAAAGGAGAAAAACCCTTAGCCGCGTATTTATTTACAAAAAATAAAGATGAGAAAGACAAATTTTTGCAGCTACTCTCTTTTGGTGGCGGCTGTATCAACGATACGATAATGCACATCACAAGTGATTACCTTCCTTTTGGTGGGATCGGAAATTCAGGCATTGGGAATTATCATGGAGCCTTTGGATTTCAAACCTTCTCTCATCAAAAATCAATCGTAAAGAAAGCCACCTGGGGCGAACCTGACTGGAAATACCCGCCTTACTCCGATAAAAAAATGTCCCGGCTTAAAAAAATCATCCGTTGATCATTTCTTACACCCTTACCAAGTTCATCAAGGGTTCAAATGAATAGAGTGCTGCTTTCCTTCCGGAGGATTCTTCTTTCTTAGCCAATAATCCGGCATCAACTAACTTTTTAATAATAATTGCTGCAGTTGCATTTGGTATTCCAATACTACCAACAAATTTGTTATTGCGGAAAACAGGATTAGTAAATAGAAAATCTAAAATTTCGATATTCCACTTTGAAGACAGTAGTGATGCAAACTCCTGCTTCATATTTTCATATAGTATCTGAATCTCTTCCAATATTTTCAAGTTGGCAATTGCCTGAACTCTCACAGCTTCTAAGAAAAAACGAATCCAATCATTCCAATCCCCTGTTCTGGAAACGTTTCTCATTGCCTTTATATACGCCTCTTTATTCTGGTCAAAATAATCACTGATATAAAAAAATGGCTGTGACAGTATCTTTTCCAGCCACAAATGCAACGTTATCAACATCCTTCCTATTCTGCCATTACCATCTTGAAAAGGATGAAGTGCTTCAAACTCAAGATGGATAATAGCCGTTTTTACCAAAGGGGGATAATTGCTGTCAACAGAAAAATCCATCAGCTTGTCCATTCCCTCCTGCAAATGTTCCGGACTAATGGGAACGTATTCAATTTTCCTCCTCAATTTGTCTGCAAGATAATTTTGAGATGTTTTAAACTCACCCGGTGATTTACTTGCTCCTCTGCCGGCAAAAAGAAGCTGTTGATGAAGTTGCCTGATAAAATTAACCGTTAACCGATAATCAGAATCCAGCACCTGCTGTGCATTCTTTAATGCTCGTTGATAAAGTACAATTTCTATAACATCAGTTTTTGCTTTAACTGAAGCTGTTCCATCATCATCTGCTTCATATTGCAAAACCTCATCCATTGTACTTATCGTCCCTTCAATACGCGATGACAACAGAGCCTCTCTGTTACGCAACGGGGCTAACAGGATCTGATTGTTATGCATGTTTTTCAACATCTGATCATAACGAGCAAGTGCATCGGTAGCTCCTAATAACTCATTAATGAAAGTTGAATAATGAATTTCTTTTGGCGGAAAATTCCCATAATGGTAATTTACTGCATCTTTTATATCGTACTGCATAATTGATGTCTCCTGTCAGTTTGATTACAAAAATAACTAAATTTATGTAATAAAGCTACTTTTATTACAATATTATTACTTAAATTGTAATCTAACTGATTTGCTTCTATTTCTTGTACTCGATAATTTGCAAATCGTTGACAGGTTACGCTTTCTTAGCGTTCCCGGCCAAAAGGCCAGGCCATGAGGCCGCCTTCCAATACCTTCACGTTGGTATATCCGTATGACTTGAGGATGAGTGCGGCTTCGTACCCCCTCAGGGAAATTTTACACCACGTAACAATCAGTGTGTCTTTGTCTTTAGGTAGTTCGTTCAGACGTGCACGCAGCTGACCCAGTGGGATAAGTACCTCGCCAATACCCAGTCGCATAGCTTCAAACTCATCCGGATTCCGAACGTCCAGCAGCAACATTTTCTCTTCTTTCTTCAGCAACTCTTTCAGTTCAAAGGCGTTGATACCGTCCATGAGTCCATCCAGCTTGTTCTGCATGACATGAGCCGAGGCAATGCTGTGGTCGATAGCCAGGGAGAACGGCGGTGCGTACGGCAGGTCTGCGTTGCACATTTGGTCCACCGTCATGTTGTTTTGGATAGCCATGGCCCAGATGGCTATTTGTTTGCCTACGTCACCGGGGCCCAGTACCTGTGCACCCAGGATTTTGCGGGAAGTTTTATCTGCCAGCAATTTGGTAACCAGCAGTCGTCCCTGCATAAAGCCGGGCTTATCCAAACTGGCGTTGTAGGTGGTTTCGTAATTGGTGATGTTGTTGCGTTGGGCATTTTGTTCGGACAGACCCGTAGAGCCTACGCCGTAATCAAACACCTTGCAAATACCCGTTTGTATGGTGCCGGGGAATTCTTTTACATTGCCGCAAATGATATTCTCACCGGCCACACGTCCTTGCAAGTTGGCTAAGTCTCCAAACGGAGCGTGTACTTGTACGCCTGTAATCAGGTTGTTGGTTTCTACACAATCACCTACTGCATAAACGTCTTCCAGGTTGGTTTGCATGTATTTATTTACCACAATACCTCCGCGCTCGCCAATGGTAATACCCATGCTGCGAGCCAGGCCTACGTTGGGAATTACACCAATAGCCACGACAGCCAGCTGGCATGGTATTTCTGTACCGTTTTGCAGTTTTACGCCGGTCAATTTACCGTTTTCACCTAAGAAGGCCGCCACACCGTTTTCCAGAATAACGTTGGCTTTTGTCCGCACGTACCCTTCTACCAACATGGCCATTTGCATGTCCAGGAAAGTGAGCAATTGGGGCAGCATCTCTACCAGGGTGATGTCTATACCGGCTAAGTGGAGTGCTTCGCACGTTTCTATACCAATCAACCCTCCGCCAATGACCACGGCTTTTTTGATGACGCCATCGTCACTTATTTTCCGTAAGAAATCGGCGTCTTGCATAGATTGCAAGGTAGTGATGCCGTCCAGTTCAATACCCGGTACGGGTGGTTTACGGGGGGTAGCCCCGGTAGCAATGACCAATTTATCGTAAGGCAACGATCCGGTTTCTCCGGTATCCAAATTTTTAAAGAAAACTTCTTTAGCTATGGGGTCCACTTTGGTGACTTCTGTACGCACTTTTGTATCTATACGTTTGGCGTTCCAGAAGAACCTGGAATCCCGTACCACACCGGCCGGAGAACAAAGCAACTGGTCTCTGTCGTCAAAAAATCCGCCTACGTAGTAGGGATAACCACACGAAGCCATAGACAATTCTGCCGATTTTTGAATGAGCGTGATCTGGGCGTGTTCATCCATCCGCCTGGCCCTGGAGGCCGCTTTGGGACCGGCTGCCGATCCGCCTATAACTACAATTCTTTTTGTGTCCATAATATATAAGGGTTTGAATGGTATAAAAGTAGGTCTTCTACACAAGTTATCCAAAAAAGAAAGTGTCAGCAAGAGAGGGCTAAAAGGCAATGGACTGTATCGGCAAAGGAAAACATTGGCTCCCGAAAAGGGAGGGGACCCACCGTCAGGTGGGGAGGATTTTCCGTGCCGATACAGCCATTGCCTGCAACCGTAGAAGCAATGACCT
>Ga0265295_1000191_pt1 | contig 126685 bp, 105 predicted proteins | sample Munlansysbiofilm_FD_192503 | JGI IMG/M metagenome (GOLD analysis project Ga0265295, IMG submission 192503) | Leachate microbial communities from a municipal landfill in Southern Ontario, Canada - Methane capture system biofilm | ecosystem: Engineered > Solid waste > Landfill > Unclassified ...
ATGAGCCTAAGCAAGCTGCGGTGCCACAAACACAGACTAAACAGACTGAGACCAAACCAGTGGTAGATACGTTGCGCTGGCAACTGGCCACAGCCATCTGTGCAGGCGGCTGGATCGTAAGTCTACTGTTGTGGTGGCGCTATGCATCCAAAAGGCGACGTGTCTCAAGACAAAAAACTACCGGAGAAGATTGCCCCCAGCGCAACCTCGCCAGACTGGAGCATACGCTGTTGCAAGCGGCGCAGCGGCGCGAACCCAAAGAAGCCCGACACCAGTTACAACAATGGGCAGCGTGCCTGTATCCAGCCAGTGCTACTCCTCTGGACACCTTGGCGCAGCAGGGCTCGGATGCAATGACCACAGCGTTGGCAGAGCTTAATGCCGCTCTGTACGCCGAGGCCGATAGCTCCTGGGATGGCGCGGCACTGGCGCTGGCGGTGCGAAACCACGTCAGAGAGAGCAAGGATAGCGCACGGGATACCAATGGTCGGAAAGATCCAGAGCTACCCCCGCTGTATCCGCAGGCTGGAGCATAATTAAGCACGCGATGTTGCGTAGTGTTTCCTGATATCGCCTTGTTTATTGCATAAAATATATGTTCGACTATAGATCGTTTGCTCTTTCACTCTAACTATTCGTATTTTAGACTGATCTCTTGGCAAATACAGAATGTAACAAGCAGAGTAGCGCCAAAGCTGCTCTAAGGCGCAGTACACCTTAACTCCCCAAAGGGAAATTATTATGCAGAGAAGGTTAGCTATATTCATCTTAAGCGGTTTAATCCCATTGTGTATAAGCGCTGGTTGTAGCTCGAGTAAGCATGAGGAGGAATCACTTTCATTGAATGAGTACATCAATGCCAACAGACCTTTGATAACTGCTCATCGAGGCTATGCGGAAATTGCACCAGAAAATACTCTAGCTGCTTTTGCTGCAGCCGTGGAGATGGGGGCAGATGCCACCGAATTCGATGTGCATCGATCAGGAGATGGAACCCTAGTGGTTATCCATGACGAAACTGTTGGGCGTACCACCAACGGAACAGGTAATGTCGCTGAATTGTCTGATGAATACTTGAAAAGTCTGGATGCAGGTAGTTGGAAAGGGGCGCAATTCCAGGGGGAAAAAATTCCCACCTTGGAAGAAACTTTAACTTACCTTAAAGAGCATGCCATGGTTGCTTTGCTTGAAATTAAAACGCCAAGTATTGTGGACGATGTAGTAACGATGCTGTATGCCACTGGGATGGAAAAGAGAACCTTTATCATTACCTTTGAGGAAAGTGCCGTCTTAGAAATAAAAGAAAAATATCCTGAGATCCCAGCTCTTTTGCTTTTACATCCTTCCTATATGACTGGAACTGCAGAGGAAAAAACTACCAGAATTATGGAAAAGGCAGAAGAGATGGGCACTAAGGATGTTGGCCTTTTTGCTTTTGATCGGGATGCTCTTGAAAAAGATCCCGTAGCAATGGACAAGATAAAAAACAATCAAGACCCGGGAGAGCTTGCTTTGGGGCTTGATGCGGACACAATTCGTATTCTACACAAAAACGGGTATCGCATAGACGCATGGACTGTTGACTCAGAAGAAAATATCCGCGCTTTAATCCAATCAAATGTAGATATTTTGACCTCAAATTATCTTGAACGCGCCATTAGAATAAAAAAAGAGGTTTTAGAAGACTAGGTTCGTCAAACAGAGGCGAGGGCGCACGCAATGCGCCCCTACAGAATAAGTGGTTAAATCTGCCTCTGCTATCTCGGTTGGCAACGTAATGTTTTAACAAACAGGCGGTTCTACAACAGCAGGCTTGCTACTGCTGCTGTCATACTGGTTGCCAACGTTCCTGCCAAGAGAGATCTAAACCCAAGGGCGACAATTTCTTGCCCCCTCTCTGGCGCCATTGCTTTTAAACCGCCGAGCATAATCCCGACACTCCCCGGGTTTGCAAAACCACACAGGGCATAGCTCATAATATGCAAACTCCGCGCGCTTAGCGTTCCCGCAGGTAGCTGCGCCATGTTGAGGTAGGCGATGAACTCGTTGATGATCGTCTTGGTGCCGAACAGTTCCCCTGCGGTGTGCGCCTCCTCCCACGGGATCCCCATCAGCCAAGTTGCTGGGGCCAAGATAAGTCCCATAATTAGCTGCAAGCTGATGGGTTTATTGGCGGTGGGGATCAAGCCCAGCAGCATATTGCACAAGTGGACAAGGGCAACCATCACAATAATCATCGCGATGATGTTGATAAGCAGCTGAATCCCCTGCATGGTTCCATGCACGATGGCGTCCATGCTGCTGCTGTGGCTCTCAGCTTCCCAGCGTCCCTTGGTTTTCTCTTCCGTTTCAGGAATCATGATTTTGGCAATAACGATCGCCGCTGGGGCACTAATCAGAGAAGCGGTAAGGATATGCCCAACGATATCAGGGATTATCCCGCTGAGAATTGTTGCGTATAAAACCATCATGGTGCCAGCAATGGTGGCCATACCGCAGGTCATGAGGGTAAAGAGTTCGCTGCGGCTGATGTGGCGTAGATATGGGCGGATGAGGAGTGGAGCCTCAATCATACCGACAAAAATGTTGGCTGCGACCCCGACCCCCTCAGCCCCTCCAATCCCGAGAGTTTTCTGAAGTAGATGCGATACCCCGTCAACGATTCGGGGCAGGATGCGCCAATAAAATAGCAGCGACGAGAGCGCACTGATCAGCAGTACCATTGGCAGCCCGCGAAAGGCCAAAATATAGGCGCTGCCGGCGAAGGGTTCTACAAACGGTAGTGTCCCGCCACCGAGATACCCAAAGACCATGCTGGTGCCAGCTTGGGTTGATTGTTCTAGCGCCAATACCCCCTGATTTAACAGGATAAATATCTTTTGAAACAGAGGTACATTCAATAGAATTGCCGCCAATAAAAACTGCAATCCGACCCCAAGTAGCACCAGTTTAACGGGGAACTTGCGCCGATTCTCGCTAAAAATCCATGCCACCAGAATAAAAACAATTAGGCCGAAAATGCTTTGATAAATCAAGTATTTAGCTTTCAGAAATAGGCGGTTGCGTGTAGTTTCAATGAGACGAAACACCAAAGGCTTAGGTATTGAAGCGTGCGCATAGCGATATTAGCGTTTAACGCTACGAGGTTGAAGTAGAATAATCGAAAACAGGGAGGATATGCACAAGCAGCGTGCCTAGAACGCGGGTCTAGTTTACGCCATCAGCAAACGTCGGGCCAGAACCAACGCTGAACCTCCGCAGCCGAGTTTACTGCTGTATTTTTCGTCATATTTTGCGCCGTGTGCATCCGGTAACTAAGTCCGAACAGGGTGCTCAGATCGGCGGCAGTTAGCTTCTCCGTTGCGATGTGGCGCAAGACGCGCCCTTCATGCAGTAGCACTACCTGATCGGCCCAATGGAGGGCGAGATTGACATCGTGCATGCTGTAAATGACCGTAGTGTGACGCTGGCGGCTGATAGCGTGGAGCTTTTTCATCAGGCGTAACTGATGGCTTGGGTCGAGGTTGTTGGTGGGTTCGTCGAGGAGCAGGATCGGCGCTTGTTGAGCTAAGGCGCGTGCAATCACCGCCATCTGTACCTGTCCACCGCTCAACTCCCCCATAGGGCGAAACGCCAGGGGTGTGAGTTCCATCTGTGCCAAACTCTCTTCCACCAGCTTCAGATCTGCTGGCATTGGTTTTGAAGTCCAGCCGCTCTGGTGCGGTAGGCGCCCGAGCAGGACATAGTCGAATACCGTCAACGCAGGTGGCTGTGTGTTTTGGGCTACGTACGCGCAGTGATGAGCGATCTGGCGTGGGCCGAGACTGGACAGAGGCCGATTTGCTGGCGCACCGAGGACTATCTGGCCCTGATCTGGCTTGAGAATCCCGGCCATTAATTTGATTAAGGTCGATTTGCCCGATCCGTTGACGCCGAGTAGGGCAGTAAGCTGTCCGCTGGTCAAGATGGTATCCACCTGCTGCAGGACAGGTTTTTTGGCGTGGTAGGCAAAGCTGAGCTGTTTTAGGCTCAGGTCCATGGGTTTCTCCGCGTGAACAGCAGAGCGAGAAACAGGGGCGCGCCAAGAAAGGCGGTTACCACCCCAGCGGGAAAGGTCAGCGGTGCGAACAGTGTTCTTCCCAGCATATCTGCAAGCAGAAGTAGAATCGCCCCGCTCAGGGCGCATAGCGGCAAGCGCGCCGTTACGTCGTCACCAACCAACAGACGCACCAGATGGGGCGCGACTAAACCGATGAAGCTGATTACGCCGAGCATAGTCACGGTGATGGCTGTCATTACCGCCACTAGGGTGACACCGGCCAGACGCAAGCGCGTGACGTGCAGACCCAGAGTGGTGGCGGTGTCGTGGCCGCACATCAGGGCGTTGAAGCGACGGCGCTGCGTCCACAGAGCGCCAAATCCGACAGCGGTAACCGTCCCCAACACGCGCAGATCGCGCCAATCAGCACGTCCTACATCACCGAAGCTCCAGTGGACAATAGCGGCCAGCTGGGTGTCATCGGCCAGATATTGCAGCAGGGTCGTGGCGGCGACGAACAGCGCACTGAGAGCTACCCCAGCGAGGATAACAGTCTCCCGCCCACAGTCGCGCCACAGGCTCAGAGCGAGGATCAGTAGGGTGGTGGCCATGGCACCGGCAAAGGCCAGACCTGTTACCGCCAGCGGATGGGTTGCGAGGGCTGCGCCAGACGACAACAGCCAGATGCCACACGCCGCGCCAAAGGAAGCCCCCTGAGAAATGCCCAAAGTAGATGGAGAGGCCAGCGGATTATTGAGGAGCACCTGCAGGATGAGCCCAGCCGTGGCCAGCGCCGCGCCGCCGAGGATAGCGCTACAGGCGCGCGGCAGGCGGATATGAAACAGCACACGCTGGGAAGCGTTCAAGTTCTGGCTATCACCGGACCACAGCGTACGCCAGTCCAATTCCATCGCCCCGCTGGTCAGAGCCAGAATAGTGATGAGCCCCAGCACCAGCAGGGTCAGCAGCCAGCCCGCAGTCAGGCGGCGCTGACGCTGGTGATAAATGCGAGAAATGTTCATAAGGCGGGTGTGTCCACATCTTCTGTGTTTATCTGCGCGAAGGGGCCGAACAGCGCCGCCATCTGCGTGTACAACGGCTGCCCGACAAAGAAGCGGTAGAAGCGGTCGGCGGTGGCGGCAATCACAACATCGGCAAAGGCTTCAGGGTAGAGAATGCTGCCGATGTAATAGGTTTCCGCCAACACCGTATCGGGGCTGGCGGCGTAGTAGTGGGGGATAATGCGGTACAGGCGTTTATCTCGCACTGCTCGCAGTGCGGCAAACGCCGGATGGTGTAAATCGTCCCGTACCAGGGTTTCGCCGCTAGCACAGATGAATATCACCTCGGGATCGGCCTTGAGAAGATTCTCCACTGCGATGGAGAAGCGCCCTTTCACCAGATTGGCTGGAGGCATGATTGCATCCGCAATGTTGTTGGCCTGCAGCAGAACAAACGGTGGATAAGCGCGACTGGTGCCGAGGAGACCGTGGGCGACGCGGAAATTGAGCCCACCAATATAGACTGTGGTCGGAGCAGGGCTGACGCTGCTACGCTGCCTCAGATCGGCCAAACTTGAATGAATGAACTCTTTGATCTGCGCGGCGCGCTCGTGGCGGTCACACACCGTAGCGATAAGATCCAGGGATTGTTCAAACAGGTGACGCTGCGTAGTTAGATTACCGTTGTGGACTATCAACACCGGAATACCGGTCTGCTGCTGCAAATGATCCGCAACCTGCGCTGAGCCCCAACCCATGAAAATCACATCGGGCTGGAGCGCTACCAGCGCCTCGGCATCGATCTGTCGCCGCGAACCGATGGAAGGGAGAGTGCCGAGATGTGGATTGGCCATCCGGTAGGAGCGGCCAGTGCTCCCCACCCATTGACGCGGATCTTTTTCCTCATGTTCTACTCCCACCACCTGAGAGGCCAACTGCATATAACATACCAAACTCAGGGCAGAATGGATTCCCACCAGACTCCGGGCGGGGGTGGTTATTTCCACCTGCCGTCCAGCTAGATCGGTTACCGTGCGTGCTTCACCAGTTGTGACAGCGACCACGGACGCATCAGCGTGGGCGTGAGCATCAGAACAGGAAAGCGAGCTGCCACCCAGCAGCCAGAGCAGCATTAGGGTGGCAGCAAGTAGCCGCTTTAACTGTTGTACGTAGTTCTTTAGAAGGTGCATTGCAGTCCTACAACTAAGTTGAGTCCTGGCTCATAGAGCCAATCCAGCTGACTAGAGCGCAGATGGCTGCGGTAACGTCGGTCAAGCAGATTTTTGGCGCTGAGTTGCAGATTGACCTCTTCGAACACGCCCAAGTTGCCAAGGTTGAGCCCTGCGTGAAGGTCATAGGTAGCGTAACCGGCGGTCTCATTCTCTCCGGCGGCGACATTGCGTTGACGGTCATAGATGTTAGCTTGAGCGCGCAGATAGTAATCCATCGTGTCACCCAAAGGTGCAGCATAACGCAGACCGATGCGCCCGTTAAGCGGCGCAATGGAGCTGAGGTGGTCGTGGGTGTCGCGATCCTTGCCTTCCACCCAGGCGATGGCGGTTTCCAGATCGAGGTGCGGAATCAGACGGAAGGTGGCTTCGGCGTCAAAACCATACAGTTCAGCGTCCTCCACATTGACATAGCGATACGTAGGGATGTTGGCGAGAAACGAGTCATCCTGCAATTCCCGATCGATATAGTCGTCGATGCGGTTATAAAATACACTGATATAGCCTTTAGCGCGCGCGAACAGAAACTTAAGTCCAATATCGGCGTTGTAGGTATATTCGGCATCGAGATCCGGATTGCCGATTATTACCTGACTGCCGCCGCCACGGGTGGAATAGCGCTCAAACAGGTCAGGAGCACGAAACGCGGTGCCCAGATTAGTGGTCAGGTGCAGATGGTTGTTCAGGGCGAACAGTGAACCCAAGCTGAAGGTCGCAGCCTGGTCGGTTTCGCGTGAAAACACATTGAGTGCTTGCTCGGTGTTGGCACCACCGCCGCCATAGCTCGTTTGAGCCATGGTTACATTGTCGGCATTGGCCGCAAAATAATCGTAGCGTCCACCGAGGGTCAGATTCCAGCGCTGGGTGACAGTGATCTCATTCTGGGCAAAAAGGCCAAAGTGATCGCGCTTTCCATCGGGGACTGGCTGAAATGTGATGAGCTTTTTCAGGGTGCCGTCGGTGGTGCTGCTGATCTGCTGGGTTTCGGCGGAGTCAGTAGTTTCGTGCACCACTTCCACCCCAGTGGTCCACTGTTGGCTTAACGCAGGTTTGAAAGTTAGCTGCACCGAGCCTCCGGTGGCGGTGGTATCGATGGTGTTTTCTTTCCGATTGGAGACTTTTTTGGCGGTGTTGGGGAATTCCCCAGCAAAGCGGCGCTTCTGGTCCACATGAAACAGGCGCGTTTCCAGGCGTTGCACTAGGCCCAGATTTTCGCCGATGTAGCCGAGTTTGTAGCTACGGGTGTTGAACAGGGTAAAGCGGGATTCTGGAGCTGCAGGGTCTTTTTGTGGAACCCCAAAATCGTCGATGTCATGGATGCGGAATTCCGCCTTGACGGTATGCTGGGTATTGATTTTGTAAAGGGTTTTCAGGTCGAGGCTTTTGCTTTCAAACTGGCTATGCTGCAGCTTTTTAGTGCCACCCATCTTGTACTTATCATGATCCTGTCCCCCCACACTTAGACGCACACCGAGGCCGTGCCCGCCGACGTTGAGGGTGTAGTTGCCCATCAAACCTTCATCGACCGATGAATAGCGCGCCCCGATATGATGCTCGGCCTGCCACTGGTCGCCATCGGCAAATGCCACCTCTTTGGTGATGACGTTAATCACCCCGCCAAGGGCATCGCTGCCGTACAGCACCGATGCTGGCCCCTTCACTATTTCAATGCGTTCGATGCTGCTACTGTCGAGAAACGGCGTCAGCGGTGAGCGCCCCGCCCACAAGTTGGTTTCGCGATCGCCATCGAATAACACCAGCACTCGGTTGGCACCCATGCCACGAATCGTTGGGGTGCTTTCCCATGGTCCCGCGCCAGTCAGGGTGACTCCTGCCACACCATCGAGCATGTCGGTAAAGGTGGTAGCGTTTTGCTCCTGTAGTTGTTCTTGATTTATCACGCTGATGGTGACCGGGGTGGAAAAAGCGGGGTTCTGCGCGCGGGTGGCGGTGACCACCATATCATCGAGCAGGACCGATTCGGCTTGGGCCGACTGAACCCCGAAAACCATGCACAGGAGAAAAAGAAAAATAGAATACCGGCTGTGTAACATAAAAGACCCCCAAATAAAGCGTCGCCCATACTAGGTGCGACAACAGTGGTACTGCTGATGAAATAGGGGAGTGCTTCGGCTGCAATGGAATAGAGCGCAGTTGAAAAGATAGGGCGCAGTGGAAAAAGTAGGGCGAAAATGGGTATGGCAGAAAATAAAAAAGCCCGCAACCAAACGGTTGCGGGCTCCCATTAAGACCCTGGACCTAATCCATGTCGACCGAATAATCCCCTTCGGTTGTTTGACATCTTAGCCACGACAGCAGGTCTTCTGACTTCCGGATCATCCTTGAAGCGCGCCTTCCCGAATTTTTCAATTCAGTGGCATATTGCGCTTGTTGTCCCCGGTTACAGCGGTGGGTCCGTTCCCGATTTTAACGGGATTCCCTTTTAAGCAGCCACACGGGCTGCACACTGTCGTGGTGAAATATTTAATTGTTGGCAGGTGCCCTGCCGGAGTGCTCCGACCTTTTGCTGATTGAGGTAAGGACGGATAGCGGCAACAGATATAGCCCATTGGGCGCGGGGTGTGCAACTGCTTTCTGGTTTCTTGGGTTTAAAGCACGGGATTAGATTTTCCTCCTGCATTTGCGTAACGCAGCCACAAATCCATCTAGCGCTTCGGGAGCTGAGGCCAGGTGCAGATGGATATAGCTCGCTAAAACCTGTCCACGGCAGTAACCTTCATCACGCCATGAATTGTCGCGGTTGGTGCGCACTCGGTAGGCGGCGTGCCAGTCCTGACTCTCCAACGGATCGTTGCATAGCTCGGAATAGTGAAATTCATGTCCGCGCAGCTTGGTGCCTGTGCAGCCAAAGATGCTGGGTTGTTGCAAGGTGGCTTCCATATAGCCGAGGCATTTACGCCTTGAGCGCATGCGCGTCCAACTCGGGATTACCCCGACCAGCGGCCAGCGCTTTCCCGCTTGTTCTCCTGTCGTTTCTTGACTCTTACCATCCCCTTTCTCCAACCCCTGACTGAGATACACCAGGCCGCCGCATTCGGCATACACGGGACGTCCGCTGGTGCAAAACGCACGAATGCTGGCGCGCATGGAGCCATTGGTGGAGAGTTGCTCGACGTATTCTTCTGGGTAGCCGCCGCCGAGGTAAAGGCCGTCACAGGCGGCGGGTAATTCTGTGTCTTCCAGCGGAGAGAAGAAGTGCAGCTGCACCCCGCGTTGTTGCAAGGCGTCGAATAAGTCGGGGTAGTAGAACTGAAATGCGGCGTCACGGGCTACACCCAGGTGCACGGTATCCACTGCTGTTGTGCTCACCGGGGCTGAGGTTGTAGGCGCTGAGGTTGTAGGAGCGATGGAGGCAGCACTCCGTGCCTGCTGCAACAGATGATCGAGATCGAGGTGCTGCTCGGCGGCAGTGACCAGTTGCTGTATCAGGGAAGCGTTCCAGCATGTTTCCGCGGCTGAGACCAAACCTAGATGGCGGCTGGGTAGGGTGGGTAAGCTGTTGCGCGGCATGGATCCGAAGAGCGGCGGCAGGTCGGCGGCTTGGAGCGCCTGAGCAAGCAACGTTGCATGGGATGCGGAGCCGCAGAAATTGGCGATAACTCCAGCCAGAGAGATGCTTGGTTCGAAGGTGGCATAGCCATGCACCAGCGCAGCGAGGCTGCGTGCCATGCCATGGCTGTTAACCACCAGCGCCACCGGAGCTTTGAGCCAGGCAGCGATTTGGGCCGTGCTCCCCTCCAGCGCGGTAGGACTGCTGCCGTCGAACAAGCCCATCACCCCTTCGATGATGGCGATGTCGGCAGTGGCGCTGCGCTCAGCAAACAGGCGACTAACGTAGGCGTGGCCGCACATCCAGCCGTCGAGGTTGTAGCAGGGGCGTCCAGATACGCGGCTGAGGTGGCCGGGGTCAAGATAGTCCGGCCCTACTTTGAAGGTCTGCACCTGTAAACCACGCTGCTTTAGGGCGGCAACCAGCGCCAGAGTCAGGGACGACTTGCCCACGCCGCTGTGGCTCCCCGCAATTACCAAGCGCGGGCAGGTGCTCAAAATTCCACTCCTTTGCGTGCTGGGATGCCCTGCTCAAACGCATGTTTAAGCGGGTGGATGGTGCTGACGGTATCAGCTAGTTCGATCAGTGCCGGTGCGGCATAGCGTCCGGTGAGCACCAGGGTGATTGGTGTCGGAGCGCGGCGCAGCAGATCAGCTACTTCATTTTCATCCAGTAGGCCATGGGCCACGGTACCGCAGATTTCGTCGAGGATGATCAGATCATAGTTACCACTGCAGATGTGTTCGGCAGCGCGGGCTAGCCCTTGTGCGGCGGCTTTTTTATGCGCGGGGTAATGAGGGTGCTCTGGCTTGGGTACAAAGCCAAGGCCGCATTGCTCGGTCGGGACGCCGAGCTGACTTAGTGCCGCTAGCTCGCCGACGGAAGTGTCATTTTTCATGAATTGAAGAATCCGCACGCGCTGGCCATGACCCACCGCGCGTAGCGCCATGCCGAAGGCAGCGGTGGATTTTCCCTTGCCGTTACCGGTGAAGATCAGGATGTTTTTACGCGCCTTGGTGTCCGTTGAGGTGGTGGTTGGTGCATCGCTTGGGGGTTCTGTTCCCCCTTCCGATTCCACCTCCGATTCCATCTCCGCCTCCATCCCCTCTTCAGTCTCTGCGGACTGAATTAGCCGATGTTGAAACCAGTCCAGGCGCTTGTGCATCTGTACCACTTCACCGACTATGATTACTGCCGGGCTGGTAACGCGCTGGAGTTTCACCTGTTCTGCAGCGTCCGTTAGGGTGGCGATGAGGGTGTGTTGCTGCGGCGTTGACGCGTGACTGACCACGGCCACCGGCGTGGCGAGGGCGCGACCATGTTCGATGAGCTGCTGGCAGATGGTGGCAATATCGGTCAGCCCCATGTAAAACACCAGAGTGCCGCGCCCGCACCCGAGGGCAGACCAGTCAATGTCGCGCTGTGGATCCTTGCGGGTGTTGAGGTGGCCGGTGATCAGGGTAACACTGGTGGTGAAATCGCGATGGGTCAGGGGAATTCCGGCGTACGCTCCGGCGGCAAATCCGGCGGTAACGCCGGGTACCACCTCAAATGGCACCCCTGCATCGACCAGGGCGTCAACTTCCTCTCCGCCGCGCCCAAACACAAACGGATCTCCACCCTTGAGGCGCACTACCATCTTGTTCTGGCGCGCCTTTGCCACCAGCAGCGCGTTGATCTGCTCCTGCGGTAGCGTATGATTCCCCATGTTCTTGCCCACATAGATAAGTTCGGCCGTCTTGGAGACTTCATCCAGCAGGGCCGGATTACACAGGCGATCGTAGAGCACCACTTCGGCGTGCTGCAGGCAACGCATCCCTTTAACTGTAATCAGGCCGCTATCACCGGGGCCAGCGCCGACCAGATAAACCATAGCATTTTCGTTCACGTTATTTCTCCCCATCAGGAACTAGAATAGTGGATGCCGCTGGAATGCTATTGAACCGCATCGAAGTGGCGTTGCAGAGTTTTTATCAGTTGATCCATATCGTCGAAAACGTTGAGTGCGTCGGTCTCAGGACGCTGCACTACGATCAATTGGCAGCGCTCTAAACGCGCGGCTTCGAGTTTCTCCGCCACCCCACCGGCACGGCCACTGTCCTTGGTGACCAGTATCCCGATTTGATGTTGCTGGATCAAGGTTCGGTTTTGCTCCAAGGTAAACGGGCCGCGCCCCGTGATACGTCTGGAAACGGGCAACCCTGCTTGATCACAGGCGGCGCTGGAGTCAGAATGATCCAGTACGCGGGCGAATAACCGCACTTGATCGCGCTGCGCTGCTGTCACATACGGGACTAGATGGCGCGAACCGGTGGTCAGTAAAATCCCCCGTTTTGATTCCCTGGCTAACTGGGTTGCGATGGCGGCGGCGTGCGTATGATCCATAGCGTGAATCCAACCGGGATTATAGCTGATGTCGTTGACGCCGTTGGTTTCGATGGCGCCGATGGCGTGCAGCAGCGCCTGGCGCTGGTAGCGCAGATACAGGCGCTGCGTGGCGGTGACCGCGTTTTGTGCTGCTTGCTGAACTTCGCTGGCATACGGATGGGTGGCATCGACAACGGCGGCAACCTGCTCTAACCGCATGAGCTCCTCCAGTTGTATGGCGTTCAGGCGGCCACAGCGCCGCCGAATGTCCGAGTGTTCCCCGACATTAAGAGTGGCATCTGTGGCGGTAGATACCAGCACCCGACACCGTGCCGCCACCAATTTCAGCGCCAGGGGCGCGGTTTCACTGGTGCCGCCGAGAAGCAAAACGTGTGGCTTATCGGTCATGCTGTCCATTTTTTACATTTTCTCAGTGTAATAACCGCGCGGCGTGACCATGCGCCCGCCCAGCACGCAGGTGGTGGAATTGCCGATAATCACCACTGAACGCATCCCTACCTCTTGCTCTAGCAGATGATCAAGATCGGTGAGCACCAAGTGCTGGTCTGGGCTGCTTACCGCAGTGGCAATGCCGACAGGGGTGGTGCCAGATCGCTGCGTGCGCAGAATGCGTACAGCCTCTTCTAACTGCAGCACCCGTTTTTTGCTGCGTGGATTATACAGCGCTACCACTAGATCGGCGGCGGCTACCGCTTCAAGGCGGGTGACAATCATCTCCCACGGCACCAGTAAATCACTCAGACTGATGCTGACGCTATCCAGCATCAGCGGTGCGCCCAGCAGGGCAGCGGCTGAATTGGCGGCGGTGACCCCGGGGATTGCTTCCATGTCGATATGCTCACCAGTAGAGGCGGTCATTTCTATTGCCAGCCCCGCCATACCGTAAACCCCGGCGTCTCCTGAGGAGATCAGGGCGACAATCTTTCCCGCTTTGGCCGCGTCCAGAGCGGCGCGGCAGCGTTGTGATTCCTGCATCATCCCGGAGGTGACAACCTGCTGGGTAGTGATCAAATCGGCGATGCTGTCCACATAGGGGCTGTAGCCGACTATCACTTCGCTGGTGCGGATAGCGCGGATGGCGCGTCCGGTGCGATCATCGGGGCTGCCGGGGCCAAGCCCAACGAGGTACAGTTTTCCTGTGCTATCGCGATGGTGATGCCGTTGAAGGCTGTTTTCTGCAGTATTAATGATGTCCTCCGTCCTGCGAGCAGGGCCGCGGGCTCACTTACCGCGGGCAGTTGTACATGAGTGGCGACAAAATCGGAATGCCCAAACGGGCGGGTGCTGAGGCGGATTAACGCCGAATCGATAATACGGAGCGGGATGGCGAGCTCTTCTGCGGCCAAGAGCAACCCCGCCTCCTGCGCTTTGACATCGGCGCTGGCGAGAAAGCGTACCCGCTCCAGAGGTAAATCAACTAGGGCCAGTGCGGCGCTAATGGCGTGGCGAATCTCTGCGGCGTTTTTGCCTTTGCGGCAGCCGATTCCGACGATCAGATCCTTGACCGTTTCGGTGGTGGTGGAGATCACCGGTTCAGCACCGATGCAATTGGCGATATTCAGCGCCAGATCATTGGCACCCCCTTCATGCCCGCTGAGCAGGCTGACAGCGTAGCGCCCCCCGACATCGACGCACACCACCGCCGGATCACACAACTTGCTCTCGATCAGTGGGGCAATGGCGCGCACCACCACGCCACACGGGGCTATATACACCAAGCCAGCGTAGTGCCTGAAAATTTGCTGAGTCAGGGAGTAGACGCGTGCGAACGAGGAGACTCCAGGGGGAGCAGCGATGGCCTCATGTAAATATTGGTCAACCTCCATGCTGGCGCTGATCTGCTCCATCACCTTCAACCCCTGTGGAGAAAACGTGATTACGCCAACGCTCATGCCGGTGCTCATGTCGGCGCTCATGCCGGTGCTCCATCATCAAGCGCCGTGCGATAGCCGTGGCTGAAATGGCGGTGATATAGTTTAGAGACCGGGAGGTCGCGCGCCAACGCGTGTCCGACGATAATCATAGCGGTTTTGGTGATACCCGCTTGGGTCACCTGTGGCGCAATATCGGCCAAGGTGCCGCGGATTATCACTTCATCGGGCCAACTGACGCGGAAGATCACCCCAACTGGGCAGCTTGAGCCGTAGAATGGAATCAGTTCCTCTACCACTTCGGCTAGTTTATGAACCGACAGGAACAGGCACAGGGTCGATTCGGTACGTGCCAACTCTGCGAGTTCCTGTTTGGGCGGCATGGGGGTACGCCCCGAGGTGCGACTGAGGATGATGGTCTGGGAAACCTCCGGCGCAGTTAGCTCGGTCTTGAGTGCGGCGGCCGCAGCTTGAAACGAGCTAACGCCAGGCACTACCTCGTAGGGAATTTCAAGCCGCTCCAGCACGTTCATCTGTTCGCGAATTGCTCCGTAGATGGACGGGTCGCCAGTGTGCAGGCGGATAACCTCTGTATTGTGTTGCTGGGCTTTGACGAACACCGCTTCAATCTGTTCCAGGGTCATGCTGGCGGAGTTGTGTGCTTCGGCATCGGCTGGGATCAGGGCAATCACCTCCGGGCTGACCAAAGAGCCGGCGTAGATGCAGATTCGGCATTGGCTGAGCAGGCGCTGAGCTTTGAGGGTCAGCAGTTCAGGGTCGCCGGGCCCGGCACCGACAAAAACAACTTTCATTGAGCTCTCCTCTCTTCTTTATCCAACGTACTTATTTTCTGCGTGCCTGCACGATAATCACTGCCAGATTTCCTGTCTTGGGTGGAGCATGGCGTAGGCGAAGCAGGTCCGTTTCAATGTGTTGCTCCGGCAGGCCTGCGCGCGCGACAAACACGCTGCGGGGTAGAGCATCTGCTTGTTCAATAAGGGCGATGATCTGCGCCAGCAGCGGCCCGATCTTCATCAATACTACTCCACCCCCCATCGCGAGTAAGGTGCGAATTTGCTCCAGATCGTTAGCCGCAGGGATCACCGTCAGCGGGTGCAACCCTTCCCCCAGCGGGGAGTTAGTCAGGGCGGCTGCCGCGCTGAAGGCGCTTATCCCCGGCACTGTTTCAACCTTTGCTGTGGGTGAAATATCTTGCAGGGCGCGCAGCAGGTAGATATAGGTGGAGTAAAGCAGAGGGTCCCCAAGGGTGACAAATGCCACATTCTGACCGGCCTGAAGACGCGCACATATTTGTTGTGCAGTGGCGTGCCAGTGGTGCTGACGCTGCGTGGAGTTATCTGCCAAGGAAAAGGTGACAGGTACGCTCTCGCACGTGGGAGACGCATGAGATTTGACCACTTCTGCAACATAGTTCTGGGTGCTCAGGTGCGAACTTGGCACATAGATGCAGTCGCTGTGGCTCAGCACCCGCACCGCTTTTAGGGTGAGCAGTTCCGGGTCACCAGGGCCGACGCCGACGCCGTAGAAGGTTCCTGTGCGCGCAGCGGTCATGCGGTTACCTCCTTATGCAGTAGGAGGATTATGCTGCGCGACGCCAGAGTGCTTTGGCGCAGGGTTAGCGCATCACACGCATGTATTTTTTCATGCGCTAAGGTTAGGTTTTCGCACACCACCGCGTGATAGTCCGCGCCCAACCTCTCGAGCATCTCTGCGCCCCAGTTAGCGGCGGCGCGGGTTCCGGCGAGAATGGCGATCTTGTGCCACGCGCGCAGCTCCTCAACGTCTGTCGTTGGGGTGCGCCCATGGGCGCTGAGGATACGCAGATCGTTCCAGTCGATTCCCAGGCGCGCACAGGCTACCTGTACCGAGCTGATGCCGGGGAGGAGCTGGCACTGTTCGCGTCCGAAGCGCTGCTGCACGCGCCGCGCCAGACTGAAGAGACCGCAGTCGCCGGACACCAACACAACTAGGCGCTGCTGGCGGTAGGTTGCCATGCGCTCGAGGAGCGCCCGAATATCGGCACCGACGGGTAGACGGATGGCGTCCACAGCTGCGAACAACTCCAGCAGATGAGGCGCGCCCACCAGCACTTCAGCCTGTGCCGCTGCTTTTTTGACGGCGCTGGTCAGGTAATCTGGGTGGCCGGGACCACATCCGGCAATGATAATTGGTGGCGTGATGGGTGGCATGATACTCATAGAGCGTTCTCCGATGTGGAAGATACGGATGGCTTCCAGGGGGACAAATCTCCGACGCTTCCAAGCACCTCACCTTTGAGGTTGATCAACACTACCCGTGGCTGCCAAGCGGCAGGAAAGGTGTGCGCGGTGCTGCGCTGAATCTTGCGCGCTAACGTAGTGGCCACGAGGTGGCGCTCCGCAGGGGAGAGTTGCTGCATAAATAGTCCTTCAACCGTGGTGGCATCGGTGATGGTTGCGGTGGGGCGCGCTAACAGCTGGCGCGCCAGTTCGGCGACAAACGGTGCGCCACTGTCCGAACGGGCGGAGTGGGTATCCCACTGTCCCATGGCCAATTTTGCCAGTTTGCCGGGATGCCCCAGCATCAATACGGCGTTGAACGGGTGCTGCTGCGCCAGATCAAGCATATAACCCCACTCATTACTCACCTCCACCACCTGCTGCGGTTCGAGGGTAAACTCACGGCGCGCGGCGTTGCGCCCCATGTTTCCTGGCACCAGTACGGGGGCGCGGATATGGCTGGCGACACAGATATCCAGCGCGCATTTCAGTGACTGCTGTAATGCTGGAGCGCTGAATGGCCGCACTCGACCACTGGTGCCAATAATAGAGATTCCGCCGTGAATGCCGAGCTTAGGGTTGAAGGTTTTTTCTGCCAGCTCTGTGCCGCCGTCCACGCTAACGGTGACGATAACGCCTTGGTCGGTCACCTCACGCACGGCGGCGAGAATCATGGCGCGTGGCACCGGGTTGATAGCAGCCTCTCCCACACCTAGCGCCAGACCGGGGAGGGTTACGGTGCCGACCCCGTCTCCGGCGCGAAACACCAGCTCTGTACTGGCGTGAGGGCGAAGGTGGACGTGAATTCGTGCACCATGGGTGACATCGGGGTCATCACCGGCATCCTTGATGATGCTGGCCGCAGCGCATGTTGCCGAGTTGCTTTTATCCCTGCTTTGGGCTCGGGCGTCGCACAGTTCAAGGGTAGCGACGGGCCACTCTAGGCGACTGCCGTCCGGCAGTGGAATTTCTATCTGCGCAACCCGTTCTCCCCGGAACAGAAGTAGCGCAGCGGCCTTGGCGGCTAAAGCCGCGCAACTGCCGGTGGTGATTCCTCCCCGCAGCCCTTCCCGTGATCCCTCCCGTGAGCCTTCGGTCATGTCAGCGAATTCTCCACCCAGCCACGCTGTCCGAGCTTGATAATCATGGTGGTCATATAACCCAGCGGTATCGGGTCCCAGCGACTCAGGTCTTCTACCAACAATTCATGCTCTCCCTGTTCACCGCAGCTAACCAGACGTGCCTTACTGAGTAAATTGCGCTGACGCAACAGTTTCAGCAGCGCTCCAATGCAAGCACCAGCTTTGTACAGCACCAGGGTTTCGCATTGGTCCAGCGCCTGCCCCACCGCATCCAGATTGGTGGCCGACATCAGGGTCAGGCGATCTTCCTGCAGGGTTAATACTTCAGCAAAGCGACTCGCTGCGGTTTGAAAGGCACTAATCCCCGGCACCACATGCAGATGGGTGGTTGGCATCAGTTCGGCCAGGCTCTGCAATAGGTAGGAACTAGTGGCGAAAATCAAAGGATCTCCCAAAGTCACCTGCACCACGGCCTGCCCGGCGTTGCAGCGCTTGGCCACTTCAGCGGCCAACTGGTGCCAGCGCTGCCGAGTTTTTTGCGCGTTACGTTCCATGGGGTAGTTGTGGACAATGATCTCCTGGTGGCTGAGAAACGGACGCACCGCCTCCAGCGCCAGACTCTTATCGGAGTTTTTAGCCTGGGGCGACAGAATCGCATCACAGTGGCCCACCAGGTACGCCGCGCGCAGGGTAAGCAGATCTGGTGCGCCGGGTCCGATACCGACAGCATAGAAATGTCCAGCTTGCGCAGTCACCATCCCAGGGGGATACGTGAAAGAATCCTGCGGAGAGTTTGCTGTAGATAGGGGGCGGGTACTGGTAGGCATAGTTTCCTCATGGGATTCAGGTTAGCGCGCTGGCGGATAGTTGTCGTTGGTTTGACAGTGCTTATGGTGCTACAAGCTCGCCAGCGCCAGATCCAGATGATCGAAGTAAATTTTTAGAATCGCATTGTTCCAGCCCAATGATTTACTGCACTGAGTTTGCGGAGCCTGAATGGTGTTTTTCCAGCTGTCATCCTCATCGCCAAGGACATCGTTCATAATATGATCTCCGGCCACGATCATCAGCGGCACAAAATGAACCACCGCCGGCTTCCGCCCTCTGATCACCTCTAGGGGTGCGGTGCCCGGTGTACCCTCAACGCTAGCTACTACTAAGTGTGGGAAGCGCGCTTCAATCGCGGTGGTAAACACCTCAAGCTGTTTGTTGAACTCGGGGTGTTTATCGTTACCGTGGGCGACAACCACCGTCGCAATACTGGGGTCAATCTCTGAAGCCAGTGCGACGATAGTTGCATCAATATCGGCATCACTGGTTAGCAGCGCATCCCCGAAGGCAACCTGAAGGCCGGGGGTGTCGGCGTCGAGAATGGAGTGATGCTCCTGACCTGGAACCACAAGCAGACTCTGAAACACCATGCGTTGGAAACCACACGCGCGCAGGTCTGTCACCACTTCAGCAACAGTGTGGGTGACAATACCGCGCTGCTTGAGTTTGCGCATGATGAAGCCAGAGGTAAAGGCCCACCGGATTTCATGGCCGGGATAGCGCTGGCGTGCCTGGGTGTCGATAAAATCAAACACCTTGCGTGCCTCATCTACCGAGGTGCCGAAGGCTACTAGCACGATGGCAGGGCGATGATTGTCGGCAGCGGCTGCAGCGCTTGTGGATGGTGTGGGCATAGAGTCTCCTGCAGAAAATCAAAGTTTGTAAAAAGCTAACGTATTAGTAATAAAGATATACACAAGTCTAACCCGTCATTCCCGCGCAGGCGGGGATGGCGGTGAATGCGCCGCAAATCACCCCCCTGCTCGCTGCGCTCACCTTCCCCCCTATTTTATAGGGGGGATTGAGGGGGGTGTGCCGGTGGTGGATTGGTGTAGACGGCGGAGGTAGAGACGTTGCATGCAACGTCTCTACGGTGCTGCCAGAGAGCACAGGGCATGCAGGCAGGCCACCGCCAGCGGGCTGCCACCGCGGCGCCCATCAATTATAATATGGGGGACGCCGGTGGTGCGCAGCTCTTCCTTGCTCTCCAGCACGTGGACAAAACCTACCGGCATGCCGATCACCAGCGCCGGTCGCAAACCCTCTTCCAGAATCAGGCGGTTTATTTCCAGCAGCGCTACCGGCGCGTTGCCGATGAGGATAATGCTGCTGTCGAGCTGCGCGCGCGCCTTGCGCACCGCATACAACGAGCGCGGTAGGCCGCCGTGATGCGCCTGTTCGGCAACATCGGCGTCGGCGACATGGCAGAGGATACTTTCGCGTTGGTAGGCGGGATTGAGTTGCTGTAGCCGCGCCACGGAGATGCCGGAGCGAATCATGTTGCTGTCAGCGTACAATGTCGCCCCTCGGCGCAATACAGTGGCGCTGGCGGAAAAGACGTCGGCACTGAAGCGGGTGAGGCGGGCGAGGCCAAAGTCGGCGGTGGTGTGGATCAGGCGACGCACCACCTCCCACTCGTTAGCACTGTAACAGGCACGGTGGCCATCGCGCTCCGCTTCAGCGTCGATGGCGGCAAAGGAGCGCCGCTCGATCTCTGTGCCACTGAGTGGATTTTCGTACAGGGCGTGAATAAGAGATTTTGGCTGGGATGAGGCAGCAGCGGTATCAGGTGTGGGTGTTGCCATCGGAGGTGTTCTCATAGGAGGTGTTCTCATAGGGTTAGGCTCCCGCTGAAAAAGGACAGAAATGCCCAGCGCCCGACCAGGCCAAGGAGCGCCATCAGAGTAGTGGTTAACCACATCAAGCGCAGCGCGGCGCCGATGTGGTGTGCGGTTATGGGGTTATCGTCCACATCTCCCATGTAGGGACGAAATGTAGGCTCGCCAAAATAACGATTTTCGCCGCCAAGACGGATGTGCAGCGCCCCGGCTACGGCAGCTTCGATCTGACCGCCGTTGGGGCTTGGGTGGTTATGGCGGTCGCGGCGAAAAATCCGCCAGCTGTGATGGGCATCGAACCCGGCCAAGAGCGCCGCCGGAAAAGTCAGCAGGGCGGTGAGCCGCGCCGGAATGAAGGTGGCCGCATCATCCAAGCGTGCAGCGGCGCGCCCAAAGTGCAGATAGCGTTCGGTTTTGTATCCAAAGGTGGAATCGAGGGTGTTGATCGCCTTATAGGTCATAGCGCCCACCGGCCCGCCCAGCAGGGCGAACAGCAGCGGCGCGGTTACCCCATCCACGCTGTTTTCCGCCACACTCTCCACGGCGGCACGGCTGATGGCGCTCTCATCCAGATGGTCGGTATCGCGTCCCACTAGACGTGCCAACTGTGCACGCGCTGTGATTAAATCGCCCCGTTGCAACGGTTGCTGTACCGCCCGAGCGTGATCCGTCAGGCTGCGTGTCGCCAAAGTGGTGTAAAGCAGGACAATGGAGATCAGATCCCCAAGGCGCGGATGCATGGCTGCAGCAGCATAAACCAGTCCCGCAGTTATCAGGGCAGTGGCGGTGACAATGAAGATGGTGGCGATCAGCCCGGCGCGAGATTCCTTGCGAGATTCATCTGGCAACCGACGGCGTAGGAGTGCTTCCAGCGCTAGAGCGGCGCGCCCGATGGCCTGCACCGGATGGGGCCAGCGCGGCGGGTCGCCACACAGCGCATCCAGCACCAGGGCTATCAGCAGCTGAATCCACAGCGGCATCATAGCCCCATGCTCCGGTAGATGGCCTGTATATCCAGTGCTTCACGCACCGTGGCGGCGAGGCGGTCAAAGGCCGGTTCCAGATCGTAGCGCGCGCGAATTTCACCGTCGCACTTCCAGCCGCGCCGCCGCCGTAAAGTGTCGATGAACCAGCGGCGGAACGGATCGGCGTCGAACAGGCCGTGCAGATAGGTACCCCAGATGCGCCCATCATGCCCGCCGCCGCCAATCAGCTCGCCGGCAGCATTGCAAAGTATGGGCTGCAGATCGGCGATGTTGCTGCGGCCTTGGTGGATTTCGTAGCCAACTAGTTCATGCCCAGAGGGCAGATGGCGACAGCGGGTCTGCAGCGTAGTTTTGTGCCGCTCCAGATAGGTGTCGAAGGGTAACAGTCCCAGCCCAGATAGGGTCGAGACTGAGCCTGCAAGCGCGTGGGGGTCGTGTAGGGTAGTGCCGAGCATCTGAAACCCAGCACAGATGCCGATGATTTCACACTTTTCGGTGGCGGCCAGCGCCAGCAAGCATTCAGCCATGCCGCTGGTGCGCAGATGGTGCAGGTCGGCTGCGACATTCTTGCTGCCGGGGATCAACACCGCATCGGGGGAGCCCAGCTCTTCGGCGCGGCTCACTACCCGCACCCGGACATCAGGTTCAATGGTTAGCGGGTCGATATCGGTAAAGTTGGAAATGTGCGGCAGGTCAATGACGGCGATGTCGATAACGTCCGCGTCTGCAATATCGGTTTGAGTCTTGCCGGAGGTGTACCGTGCATCCTGTTTGAAGGAGAGCGAGTCCTCTTCCGGCAGGCCGAGTTGTTCCAGAAAGGGGACAGTGCCGAGCACCGGGCGGCCAGTGTGGTGCAGGGTGGCATCGAGAGCGCTGCCGAGCAGGGTCGGGTCCCCGCGAAACCGGTTGATGACAAATCCCGCCACCTGCGCGCGTTCCGCTTCATTGAACAGCTCCATGGTGCCAACGAAGGAGGCGAACACGCCGCCACGATCAATATCGCCCACCAGCAGCACCGGAGCCTTGGCGTAGCGCGCCATGTTCATATTGACGATGTCGCCGGATTTTAGATTGATCTCCGCTGGGCTGCCCGCCCCTTCGAGCACCATCACCTCATGTTCGGCGGCCAGACTGTCATAGCTGTGTTTAACCTGTTCGAAGATGGACTGGCGCTGCTGTGCGTAGGCGCGAAAATGGAGAGAACCAATCACCTTGCCCAACACAATGATCTGCGAACCGGTGGTGCTGTTGGGCTTGAGGAGCACTGGGTTCATGCGCACATCTGGATCAAGGCCACAGGCCTGGGCCTGCATCACTTGGGCGCGCCCCATCTCGCCGCCAGCACGGGTGACGAAGGAGTTGAGCGACATGTTCTGCGCCTTAAACGGGGCTACAGCGTAGCCATCTTGGCGCAGAATCCGACACATAGCCGCAGTGAGGACGCTCTTGCCCGCGTTGGAGCCGGTGCCCTGAAACATGATGGCCGGGGTTTTACGCCGTTGCGGAGCTGCGCGGTGCGGTGCGAGTAGGGCGGTGAGTACCTGCTCCAGACGTTGTTGCTCCTCTACGGTACGCACCGCGACACGAAAGAAACGGCTGTCGAGCCCAGCGAAGTTAGCGCACACGCGTAACGCCACCCCCTGCTTGAGCGTCTGCTGCGCTAACAGCACAGCATCGAAGTGCGGATGCTCAAGACGACAGAGGAGAAAGTTGGCCGCACCGGGATAGACAGTGACCCCTGGCAATTGTGCCAACAGTTCCTGCAGCGCTTGGCGTTGTGTACATACATAGGCGCGGCTCCGCGCACGGTAGTCGGTATCGCGAATAGCTGCGAGCCCGACCTCCTGTGCCAGAGTATTGACGCTCCACGGTGGTTGCAGGCGGCGGCAACGTTCTATGAGATCTGCTTCGCCGATGGCGCTACCGAGGCGTAATCCGGCGATGGCGTAGGTCTTGGTCAGGGATTGAACAATGACGACATTAGGCGGGCGGGCATGGGTTAGGCTTAGACTGTGCCCCTCTGCGGTAAGGTCGATGAACGATTCGTCGATGAGGAAGCTTGTTTCAGGATGACGCTGGGCCACGGCGCGCAGTTGCTCGGTTGGGTACAGGGCGCCAGTGGGGTTGTTGGGCTGTCCGAGAATCACGAGCGTTTCCGCATCCAAATGTGCTTCGAGGATGGCAAAATCAAGCTGAAAATTGTTGTGTTCGGTCAACAGAATGCGCTCGATGGTCATGCCATTGAGGCGTGCGACATCCTCATAGTCGGCATAACTGGGTACCGGTATCACCAAGCGCGTTTTGCCGAGGGCACGCGGGAGCAGATGGAGCAACTCGCTGGCGCCGTTACCAACTAAAACCTGTGACGGTGCGACTTGATAATGCGCGGCGAGGGCGGCACTCAGAGCGCTGCAGTCGGGATCGGGGTAGTGGGCCAGCGCGCTGACGTGGGCACTGAGCAGCGGGCGCAGCCACTCCGGCGGCCCCAGAGGATTGAGGCTGGCGGAGAAGTCTACCAGTTCGTGAGCGCTCAGGCCGCTGCGTTGCCTGAGTTGGGTCAAGTTGCCGCCATGCTGGTGGCGGGGTGGCAGGGTAGACTTTATGTCTAGGGGAGTCATGCCAAGCCTCCAGTATGTAGAACCAGCAAGGCAATGATAACGGTACTCAATTCGGCTAACTCGCAGGTGGCGCCGAGGGTATCGCCAGTGAACCCGCCGATTTTATTTCGACAATAACGCCCAAACAGCAGCGTGACTAGGAGCACCGCTGCGGCGATCAGAAAACCGTGGATGTGGAGTAACAACATCGCGCTAAACAGCAGCAACAGCGCGGCACTCCAGGCATGGCGGGGGGTGGCCTGCTGTTGGATTAGTTCAGCCAGCCCACCAGGGCGTGCGTAGGGTAGGGTTACCAGCGGCAGCACCATGGCAGCGCGTCCGGCCAAGGGAATGAGAATTATCACCGCCCAGCGAACTTCAGCGCTCAAAGAGGCGAGGGCGGCGAACTTGAGCAGCAACAGACACGCGATGCTCAGCGCACCCATGGCGCCGATGCAGCTATCCTTCATGATGGTTAGCATGGCGTCCCGCGTGCGCGAGCTCATGAAGGCATCGGCGCTGTCGGCCACTCCATCGAGGTGCATTCCTCCACTGACGCCAATCAACGTCACCACCAGTAATGCGCTAGGCAGCAGGGTGCCCGGCAGGAGCGCGCACAGCACCCAATCGAGGAGCGCCATGAAGATGCCGATGAGCAGCCCGACCAGCGCATACCAATTGAGGCTGCGGGACAGCTCCGCTTCATCCCCACACCAGGCGGAGGGGATACGCACAATGGTAAGAAAGCTCAGGGCGGCAAAAAATGATTTCACTGGGCCGGGCTTCCAGGGTTGGATTGGCGAGGTTGCGATACAGCGGCCTCTTCAAAGGTGGCTACCTCGGTGAGGATCGCCACCGCGGCCTCCACTAGGTTCATGGCCAAGGCTGCGCCGGTTCCTTCTCCGAGGCGCAGACCTAGATCGAGGAGCGGGGTTTTGCCCAGATGCTTCAGCGCGATGCTGTGTCCCGGTTCGGCACTGCGGTGCCCGGCGATCATATAATCGCAACTGTTTGGGGCCAGACTTGCGGCGAGCATGGCTCCAGCGGTGGAGATGATGCCGTCTAGCACCACGGGTCTACGCTGCGCGGCGGCGCCGAGGATCAGCCCTGCGATGGCGCCAATCTCGAAGCCACCCACCTTGGCTAGGACATCGAGTCCATCATCTGGGTTGGGTTGGTTCAGAAGCAGCGCTTTGTCTAGAATTGCGATTTTTGCTTGTAGAGCGGCGTCATCCAGACCCGCACCGCGCCCGGTGACGGTGGCAATATCACAGCGACATAGACAGGCAATAATGGCACTGGAGGGGCTGGTATTGCCTATCCCCATGTCGCCGGTGGCGTAGAGATCGGTGTTGGGCGCCAAAAGATGCGCAACTTCGATCCCAATTTCGAGGCTGCGACAGGCCTGTGCGCGACTCATGGCCGGCCCGCGCGAGAAATCCGCTGTTCCTGCAGCAATCTTGCGATCAAGCAGGGCAGCGCTTGGGTACAGTGCAGTCAGATCTCCGGCGACTCCGACATCGACCACCATGAGGCTGGCATTGACCTGGCGCGCCAAGGCATTGATACCGGCGTTACCCTGTAGGAAATTGCGCACCATCTCCACCGTCACGGCCTGAGGGAACTTGCTGACTCCGGCGGCGACAATGCCGTGATCGCCAGCCATTACGGCGATAGCTTTACGCCGCACGGTTGGCGTGATGGTGCCGGAAATGGCGGCTACGTCTTCGGCGACATCTAGCAGCTGACCAAGCGCGCCAGGGGGGGTAGCTAACTGATCGAGACGGGCGCGTGCCTGCTGGCGTGCGTTAGTATCAGTTGGTCGGATGGCGCGTAACGTTTTTGCTAGGAAAGGGTGCTGTTCAATATTCACGGAGGTGGATTCCTTTAAGGTTGTTTAAGACTTTGCGCTTATTTAAGAGATAGAGGCAGGCCGGAAACCATAAACACCGCTTCATCGGCATGTGCGGCTAAGGTCTGGTTGCAGCGTCCCACCAAATCACGATAACGGCGTGACAAGGGATTCGCCGGAACAATGCCCATCCCCAGTTCATTTGAGACGAAGATGACGGTGCGCTCGGTGCTGCGCGCGGCTTCAATCACATCGAGGGTGGTGACCTCCATCCAGGCTTCATCAAGCTCCTCTGTTGCGTCCGCATACAGCAGGTTGTTGATCCATAGCGTCACGCAGTCGACCAGCACCACAGAACTGCTGCGGGTTGCGTTCAGGGCTCCGCACAGGTCCACAGGCTCTTCGAGGGTGTGCCACCCTAGTCCGGCGCGCTGCTTTCGGTGGATGGCGATGCGTGCCTCCATCTCGGCATCCAGAATCGGACAGGTGGCGATGTAGCTGCGTGGGCCGGGAAGCGCTAGCGCCCGCTGCTCGGCGTAACAGCTTTTTCCGCTGCGCGCGCCACCGCTGATATACAGAAGGTGTTGTTGTAGATGGTGCTGTGGCGGTTTCGAGGGGTCAGACGTCATGATTGTGCAGTCCGGTCAAAACAGCATGATCATCTTCCAACTGCAACGTGGCGTAACCGCCCCGTTCGAGGGAGAATTTCAGGTAATCCTGCAAAGGGTACTTTAGTAGAGCACAGAGTAGGCTTTGGAGCACACCACCATGGCTGACAATGGCTGCGTGTCTAATCAGGGTAATTTTTTTTGGCATAGGGGCAGCCTTAATAGTTGGAGCGCGCAAAAATAAAAAATCCCCGCAACCACAGGAAGGGTTACGGGGATTGCGTATTTAATCCTCGTTAGTGTTCTGCCGCCTCGTTCCACGAAGACAGGAATGAACAAATGAATTGGGCATGTGTCTGACTAACGCCGCCGATAAGGCGACGAACACAGTGGCGGGTCCGCGACGGATTTTAACCGTCTTCCATGCTGCCAATTATTTAATAATAGTGCGTCGCAGACAGTAGCAAAAAAGTGCCAGGGTGTCACCTGAATAGCTGCGGGCGCTGAGTGGTAGACCGACGAGTTCACTCAAGATAGTCCCCGAGCAGGCTACAAATTGCACCTCAGATAATAAGTGGTGCAAGAAAGGCAATGAATTGATTTGGGTCATATCTAGAATGCGTTACAGGTATTATGCTCTCCTCAACACTGCGCATGCGCGGGAGCGATGCGCCCCTTCTCCCTTTGGGAGAAGGGCGGGATGAGGGCGGGTTTTCCTTTGCAGCTAGTTTGGCTATACTATCGAGAAAAAATAAATATTTGGACATTGTCGGCGTAATCTGTGGAATAATCAACGTTTCTATCTTTTTTATGCGCAAATGGCGCAGATTATCTGTTTATTAAAGGGCGAGAACAAAATAATAAAATGTACGCATTACTGCCATTGACGGAATTTGTTTCCGTCCGTTTCAGCAACAACTATTTCTTACAGGAGACTGCATATGAGTGAAGTTGAGAGCAAGTTAACCGTAGATGGTGCGCACGCTTACAATCTGGCCCAGATGACTGAATATCAGGAAGGGGCAGTGGTGAGTCGTACCCTGTTGAAGAATGCCAGCGGCACCCTGACCGTTTTCAGCTTTGACGCAGGGCAATCCCTGTCGGAGCACACGGTACCGTTCAATGCGTTTGTCCAGGTGTTGGATGGTGAAGGGGAGATTACGATCGATGGGAAGATGAGCGTGGTAAAGCCCGGCGAAATTATTCTTATGCCCGGCGGCTTGCCCCACAGTGTGCATGCAATGCAGCGCTTCAAGATGTTGCTGACCATGTTCCGTACCAAGGTTACGGAGTAGTAAAGGTCTTGAGGATGTAGTTCACCCGCGCCTGTGCGCTCTCGTGTCTGCGTTTCAACCCTTCGATATTACGCAGACGCGGGAGCAGGCCGTGGCCGTTGGCGATCTGGATAGCAAGACCGGGGCGCGCGTTGAGCTCGAGTAACAGCGGGTTGTTGGTGCCATCCAGCACGATGTCAGCGCCTATGTATCCCAATCCGGTCATGTCATAGCAGCGCGCCGCCAGTAGGAGGATCTCGCCCCAGCGTGGGATGCTGATATGTTCTAGGGTGTTGCCGGTATCTGGGTGGATAGTCATCGGCATCGAGTACTGCACGGCTTTTAATGACGTCCCAGTGCAGATATTCAGCCCAACCCCAATGGCGCCTTGATGTAGGTTGGCCTTCCCATTGGAGATGCGGGTGGCCAAGCGCAGCATCGCCATAACCGGATAACCCCGAAAGACCACAATACGGATGTCGGGCACCCCCTGGTAGGAATAGCCGCGAAACAGGTCAGAAAACTCGATTAGTTCTTCAATTATCGCGACATCGGGTGTTCCTGCTAGAGAATACAGACCGGCCAGAATATTAGAGATATGCCGCTTGACATGGTCAATGCCGAGGGAGGTACCGGAGGTGGTAATAAACTTCCCCTCCTTCCGCGCAACGATAACCAGAATTCCTTTGCCACCGGAGCCTTTTGCGGGCTTGATGGCGAACCCGCTTAAATTGAGGAGGCGCTGTTCAATGGTGCGCAAGCGGTGCTGTTCTCTTACAACAAAGTGTAGCTTCGGTGCGGGGATGCCGTGACGCTCCGCGAGTTTTTTGGTTTTGAGCTTATCGTCAACCAAGGGGTAGAGCTTGCGGGGGTTATAGCGCGCTATGTAATTGATATTGCGGGCGTTCATACCCAGAATACCTAGTTCGCGCAATCTGCGTACGCTGGTACACCACATCAGAGCCCCAGCTTCAGACGCAGCGCCCGAAACCGGCGCAGCTCTGTGAGTTTATAGCCAGTGTAGCTCCCCATCCCCATGAGCAGTGCGAGGATGATGAGATTTATTTCGGGGAAATTAAAGCTTAAGTGGGCTGCCAGCGGCCAACTCATCAGCATGAAGGCGCAGATGGCGACAAAGAGACTGCCGCCACCCTGAAGCAATACCTCGCGCGGTCCCGCGTCTTCCCACAGAATCGACATCCGTTCAATGGTCCAGGCGATAATGATGACTGGAAAGAAGGTTACACTCATGCGGGTGTTGACCCCGATCTGATAGCCAAACAGACTTGAAATTACGATAATCATAAGCACTAAAACCACTATGGTCGAGATGCGCGCCACCAGCAGAAGGTTGAAGTGTGACAGATAACTGCGCAACAGCAGCCCGAAGGCTACTATGGCGACAAAACTGATTAATCCAGGCACCAGCGAGGTCTGCAGAAACGAAAGCGCAATCAGGATTGGCATGAAGGTACCTGAGGTGCGGATTCCAATAATGACGCTCATAAACACCACCGCCAGAGCCCCCAGTGGGAGCAACAGCATGACTTTGAGCATATTCTGTTCTTCAACCGGCAGTTTGTGCATATCAAAAAAGACAAAGTGCTCCGGGGGCGTAGTGGTCAGCGCCAATTGCTTAGCGGAGATTGTTTGGGCACTGATGCCAAAGCTGACGTTGGAATAGCGCCCGCCGCTCACGTCGAGGATCGACGTGCCCCCATGGTCCCAGAGAAAAAAATTATCCGGGCGTCCATGTTGTCCTGTGTCTGGGTCGAGCATGATCCAGCGCTCAGTCGTATATATCTCGAGCATCGGTTCGAGCTCTAGGTTATGCCGATTTTCTTCCAGATACAGGCCATTGACGATACGGGTCGGGATGCCAGCGTAGTGGAGGAGTTTTTCCAGCAGCAGCACCGGCGGGGTTTGTGACAGTAGTAGAGCAATATTCTGTGACTTCTCTTTGGCATTGATCTGCTTGATTAGTTCGCGGCACATGCTCAGGCGTGAGTCCGACTGGGAGTGGGCCAGTGCCAGCACTTGACGCGCGGCTATCCCCTGTGACTCTTCCCAGAATATTTCCACCACAGGGTCTGGAGGAGCTAGGTTCTCGTTATTGGAATCGACGGCTTCGCTTACCAGCAGTTTGTAGTACAGAGTCTGTGGCCCCATGGCGCTGCGTACCGACCAGACAGCGCGCCTGTTGCCATTTATGTCTAGCACAGAAAAGCCATACCCCGGAGAGGCGGTTTGCTCATTGAATGTTCGGTACCCCGGAACGGAGTAGGGAATATCCAGACTTACTTCAACCGGGTTGCCATTGGCGCTAAAGGTCACCCGAGCTTCAACCAGCCATACGGTCACCTGTTTGCCTGGCAGTAGAGGGATTTCAGTCTGGATATGGCGCAGCCATATCAGGCCGGTGCCGATGGCGAACAGGAAAAATATCAGGGTATAGAACAGGATACGGGGCATTTAGAAAGCCTGGATAGTGGTGGATGCTTTAGGGTGCCGGCGGCATTGGGGTTGAAATATATTTTTTACTTATATCTACAGTCATAGAGTCCATGAGGACATTACGCCCGATCAGAACCGGAAATTCCATGTGAGATCGATCCGCTAGGGTGAATTCGGCAGTGCGCACGGTGTTGCCCAGGGTTACAAGTAGTTCCACCACATGACGACGGTTACTTTCTTCTTTTACCGCTTGAATAATGCGCACCTTGCGCACCACTTTGCACTCGAGTTCAGTTTTTTCCCCGTTTTCCGGATTAAGGATAAAAAAGCGTACCCATGGATCACCATTTCGTTCAAACGTTACTATTTTACGCGCGTCGATGGATGAAGTGGCAGCGCCAGTATCAATGCGCGCAGGCAGTATAATTCCCGGTGGGGAGATGAATACCTTTTCCACGGCGCCAACCACCTGCTTCCCCGCCTGCCGAGTTGGTGTCTCTTTGGCGGTAGCAGCCTTGGGTTCCGAAACCACCGCTCGACTGCGCGCATCGTTGAACTGCACCAAGGTGAACTCTCTGCTCTGACGTAACTCGTCAAGCGCATGTTGCAGTCCGCGTAACTCATTTTCCTGGATTTCTACCCGCTGCTGCAGATGTAGTATCTTGAAGTTCTGACCTTCAAGTAGGCCGCCGTGCATATCTTTGATCTGGCTTGTTAGCTGTTGCAACTGGTTTAACTGTTGCTCTTCACGCTCCATCAAGGCGTCGAAGCGTGCGCTATCAGCCTGTGTGGCTACCACAAAGTGCGATCTGCATCCGGAAGTCAGCAATACCAGAACTATGCTCGCAGTGACAACCAGAATCTGCCCCAAACTCTTCATCCTATTCGACTCCCTGCCAACCGCCACCGAGGGCCTTGTAAACCCGGGTTAGGTTTGCCCCTACTTCCCCTTTGCTCTGATTCATCTCATCCTCGATCTGAAATAACGCCCGCTGGGCATCCAGCACATTGTAGAAGTCCACTAGACCGGCATTGTAGCGGTCAAGCGCCAGCCATTCCGTGCGCTGTGCCGCAACAACCGCCTTGGCAAGATACTCTTGGCGTATCTGCTCCTTGGCGTAGGCGGTGAGGGCGTTTTCAATCTCTTGCTGCGCCTTTAACACACTCAAATTGTACTGTGTCAGCGCCTCGGTGTATCTCTCTTCCTGCATCTCAACACTCAAACGCAGGGCTTTACCCTGGAAGATGTTCCACGAGATGCCAGGACCGATCTGCCAGAACTGGCTAGAGGAAGAAAAAAAGTCGCCGCCGGAGTTAATTGCCTCGAGGCCGATGGTGCCGAGCAGACGCAATTTGGGGAACAGCTCGGCGGTGGCAACACCGATGCGGGCACTCTGCGCCGCGAGAGCGCGCTCTGCCCGTCGGATATCGGGGCGGCGGCGCATGGCTTCAGCGGGGATGCCGACGGCGATCTGGGGAGGTGCTACGGGGATCTCTCCAATGGAGGTGAATTCCTCGCGAAGTGAACCTGCGGTCTGTCCTAGCAGTACCGCAAGATTGTTCTCGGCCATGCGGATTGTTGCTTGCAGACGGGAAAGTTGCGCTCTGCTCTGCTCCAGATTGCGCAGGGATTGTTGCAGCGCCAGTTCGTCGATCAGACCTGCTTTGAAGCGTGAATTATTGAGGTCGTAGGTTTTTTCTTGCGTCACTATATGGCTTTGCGCTACCTGCAACCGCTGCTGATCGGTTCGAAGTTCGATGTAGTTCAGCGCGACTTCGGCGGTGAGACTGGTAAGCACCGCATGCATATCCGCCGCGCTTGCCTCCAACTCGGCCTGCGCCGCTTGAACTGAGCGTCGGATTCCGCCAAATAGATCTAGTTCCCACGAAGCGTCGAGTCCGCCCATGTACCAATCGTATTCCTTGCCACCACTGGAATTACCAATATTTTCGCTGCCACGCTGGCGTTGCACATAGCCTTTGGCGCTCAACTCGGGAAAGTAATCCGAGCGGCTTAATCCGCGACTGATACGCGCCTGCTGGAGGCGCGAGAATGCAGTCTTCAACTCGAGGTTTTCCCGAATGGCGCGCTGTTGCAATGCGCTGAGCAGAGGGTCTTCGAAGACGTTCCACCAAGTGGCAAGCTGGCTTTCCTGCAGTGCGGTTGCTTCAAGCCCTTTTTCCATCTCGGCATACCAGCTTTCCTGTGCAGCTGGCTCCACATTGGAGTAGTTTGGCCCTACGGCGCAGCCACTCAACAGAAGTACGCCCATAAGGGCGAGGTTGCGCCAGCGTGACATCCCCTTAAAGAGGGGTGGTGTAAAAAATAAGCTCTTATTTATATGCATAGTAGTAAGTACCTTTTAGTCAGTAAGTTCTTCATTGTCCAGGCGTTCGCGGCGGCGCTGTTTCCAGGCCATAGATTTATCCCGCAGACTTTGGAACAGATAGAACAGTACCGGAATAATCAACAGAGCTATGGTTGACGCAGCAATCATACCAGAGAAAACTACGATTCCAATATGGCGGCGGCTAGCGGCCCCAGCGCCTATAGCCCATACCAGCGGGGCGACTCCGAGGATAAAGGTGAAGGCGGTCATGAGAACCGCGCGGAACCGCACCCTGGCACCGTCGATGGCCGCCTCTCGGGTTTCAGCCCCCTCTACCTTGCGATCGCGGGAGAATTCTACAATCAGAATAGCATTCTTAGCGGCCAGTCCTACCAGCAGCACCATCCCTATCTGAGCATAGATGGACATGGGAATTCCAGTTATCCACAGCCCCACTAAAGCGCCCAAGGCGGCAATAGTGACCGAGAGGACTATCGTTAGAGGCAGGTTCCAGCTTTCATACTGCGCCACCAAGAATAAGTAAGCGAAGATGAGCGCCAAGGCGAAGAGGTATCCTACCGTGCCGCTGGCTTTCTGCTCTTGCAGTGACATGGTAGACCACTCAAAGGAGTAGCCAGGCGGTAAGTGTTCAGCCGCCAACTCCTCCATGATTTCCATGGCCTGGCCGGAAGAGTGCCCCGGTGCGGCTTGACCATTTATGGTGAGGCTGGTGAACTGATTGTAGCGGTTGATAACTCTAGCGCCGAGGATGGTAGAGATGTTCAGCAGGTTCTCGACCGGGATCTCTTTGCCGGAGTTGCTGGTGACATACAGATCTCGGATGTCATCTGGGTTTTTGCGGAAATTCTCCTTGGCGCGCACTTTTACCTGATAGGTGCGTCCGTAGAGGTTGAAGTCGTTGACGTACTGCGAGCCCAAATGTTGATTGAGGGTGGCAAACAAGTTACCTGCGGAGACCCCCAGTTCCTGCATGCGAATTCGCTCCAGATCCAGCCACAGCTGTGGCGTGGCGGCGCTGTAAGTGGTGTACACCATGCTCAGCGCCGGATGCTGGTTCGCCGCCATCACCAACCCGAGGCCAACCGCGGCAAGTTCACTGGGGGATTGGTCTTCCAGCGCCTGTAGGCGAAAGTCAAAGCCGCCGGTAACCCCAAGACCCTGGATGGGTGGGGGGATAAAGGCGCGGATGCTGGCGGTGGAAATTCCGTTTAATTCCTGCGTCACCTTTTGTACCAAGGAGTCGATGCTCAGATCCGGACTGGTGCGTTCATCCCAGGGAGTAAGGTCGGCGATGATAAATCCGACGTTTTCCGCATTTCCACTCAAGAGGCTGAAGCCGTCAATGGCAATAACCCTCTCTATCCCATCTATTTGGAGGATGCGTGTTGTTGCTTCAGCGTTAACCTCGCTGAGGCGCTCCAGGGTAGCTCCTTCGGGGAGTTGTACATCAATCAGAAACGCCCCTTTATCCTCCTGTGGGAGGAAGCTGGTGGGGATTTGTCCGGATAAAATCCATGCTCCTGCGCTCATCAGCAGGAAGAGGACCACCCCCACTGCCGTCTTGCGGATGAGCCAGCCCACAATCCCCACATAGGTATTGCGGGAAAAATTCATAAATTTATTGAACCAAGCCAAGGGACCACGTTTGCGCGGTTTGGTTTTTTTGAGGATAACCGAGCACATGGCCGGACTCAAAGTAAGAGCACATAGCGAAGAGATCAGAACCGAGATGCACAAGGTAACGCCAAACTGTTTGTACAGTAGACCGGTAATGCCGGGCATAAACGCAATAGGGACAAATATGGCCAACAACACCAAGGTAGTGGCAATAATAGGGCCGGTAACCTGTGACATCGCCTTGATGGTGGCTTCTTTGGGTTCTAGGTCTTCCTCTTCCATGATGCGGTAGACGTTTTCCACCACCACGATGGCGTCGTCAACCACCAGTCCAATGGCAAGAATCAGGGCGAACAGGGTTATGGTATTGATGTTGAAGCCTAGAATCAGCAGCGCCGCAAAGGTGCCAATAATTGAGACCGGAATTGCGGCGGCCGGCACTAAGGTGGCGCGGATGTTCTGCAGAAACACGAAAATTACTAGTACCACCAGCAGAAAAGTCAGCCCCAGGGTAAAGCTGATCTCTTTGATGGCCTCTTTTACATAGTTGGTGGTGTCATACGGAATGACGTAGGCTACGTCGTTGGGCATGTTTTTTTCCTGCGCCTTGAGTACCTCGCCTACCCGTTCCATGGTTGCGACGGCATTGGCGCTTGAAGAACGGTACAGCGCCATACTGATCGCTTCGCGGTTGTCGAGGTTGCCCCCAGTGCTGTAGCTTTTGCTGCCCAGTTCTATATCCGCCACATCTTTTAACTGCACCAATCCGCCTCTATCATTGGTACGGATGATGATGTCCTGGAACTCTTCCACCGAGTCTAGGCGCCCTTTGGCGTTCAGGGTGTATTGCATCTGCTGACCGGAGACGCTGGGAGCTGTACCTACTGAACCTAGTGTGGCCTGAATGTTCTGTTGGCGGATGGCGCTTATAACCTCATCCGTACTCATGCCGAGTGCCGAAAGTTTATCTGGATCCATCCAGATCCGCATGCTGTACACGAATTCACCGAACACAAACACATCGCTGACCCCATCGATGCGCTGCAGGGTATCTTTTATGGTACGGCTGATGTAGTTGCTCAAAAATAGACGGTCGTGGGTTTTCCCCGGCGAATAGAAGCTGATCACTCCGAGCATATCGGAGGAACGACGGCGCACGGATATCCCCTGATTGACCACTTCCGGCGGCAGTTGTGATTCCGCCAGCTGGAGTCGGTTTTGCACGTTTACTTGGTCAATGTCTGGGTCGGAGTCGACATCGAAGGTGATCTCAAGGGAGTAGGTGCCGTTGTTGGTGCTTGACGAGTCCATGTACAACATGTCCTCGACTCCGTTCATCTCCTGTTCGATGGGGGCGGCGATAGTATCTTTGATAACTTGGGCGCTGGCACCGGGGTAGATGGCGCTGATCCTGACCACCGGTGGCGTGATGGATGGATATTCTGCGACAGGCAGAGAGGTCAGGGATATTGCGCCAGCCAAGGTGATGACAATGGCGATAACCATTGCAAAGCGTGGGCGGTCAATAAATATCTTAGAAAACATATGTTAGTTATCCTTATCTTCCTTGAGCTGCATATTTACTTCGGCACCAGGAACGACCTTCTGGGTTCCTTCGTAAACAACCAGTTCACCTTCAGTCAGGCCGGAAATAACAAATAGGTTGCGCCCGCTGGTTTTTCCAGCTTCAATCTTACGTTTCTCAATCTTCGAATTGTTATCTACCACCAGCACGTAGGCCCCCTCTCTGTCACGTTGCATCGCAGCCTGCGGAATGGAAATTTGCATCGAAGGGGCGGCAGGGGTGAGGGAAACATTAACGTACGCACCAGGAAGCAGATGTCCCTGTGGGTTGGTAAAGATCGACCAGATAGCGATGGTGCCAGTGCTTGAATCCATTTTGTTATCGATAAATTCTACCCGACCGGTCTGAGGATATTCTTTCCCATCTGTAGTGCTGACTCGGATCTTGAGGCTTGGGTTGGCCGCGGGTTTAGCTGCATCGGTCGCGGCTTTGCGGATGGTCTCCGTCTGTCGTTCGTTGACGGAAAACAGCACCCGGATGGGATCGACGCTTACAACCTCAGCCATGGAACCCGACGTTGAGGAGATCAGATCGCCCTTTTTATAAAAACTTTTGCCAATGCGGCCATCCAGCGGCGCTTTAATGGTGGTATAGCCGAGATCTATCTCGGATAGTTGTAGATTAGCCTGTGATTCGAGCAGACGGGCCTGGGCTAGGTCGTAGGCTGCTTTGGCATCATCCATATCGGTTTGAGGGACGCTCCCGGCTCCGGCAGAGCGTAGGCGATTTAGTTTGGTCTGAGCCTTGAATAGATCGGCTTCAGCCTGAGCCACCCTAGCTCGGGCAGCGGCCACCCTGGCTTGGTAGGGAGCTTGCTCGATGACATACAGGGTTTGTCCTTTTTTGACCACGGAACCCTCGGCAAAATTCACCTGCTCCAAATAGCCTGCCACTCTGGCTTTTAAGTCTATCGACTCCAGTGCCTCAACGTGGCCGATGTATTTTTTCGGGAGATTGGCATCCTGCAGGGTTGCGGTTGCAACCCCTACTACTGGTCTTGGCCCCTGACCTTGCTGGGGTGCAGCGGCTGCAACCAGTGGAAGGAAAGCGAGGGTGGTGCAGAAAACTAAGAATGTAGATAGTGTTCTGGGTATTTTGGTTATGGCTCTCATTGTTGCGGTTCCTCCTTCTGCGCCTGAATGTGACAGGGCAGGTGTGGTATTGACGTAAAAAAGAAAAAAACGATAATGGATTCAAATTAAGCAGACAGGCGCTCACCGCATACGCTTTGTGCGCGCAACTGTTCGCGTTAGCGCTTCAGCGCGTCCCAACATGCTTCTATAGTACTTTCAAAGGTTCGTTCATCGATCAGCGTTCCCCGATTGGCATGTTCCTTGGCCAACGCTACGATAGGGCCGAAAGCCGTAGCTTCCAAGCTCAGACAGGGGGCATCCTTGATTATGTGTTGCTCACGCGCGCGTAACATCAATGCACGCAGATAGCCTTTTTCGGTATGTAGTTCCCGATTTAGGGTGTTGAACGAGGAAAAATGGAATTGTTCCATAAAGCGAAACTGGTCTGGATGCTTGAGAAAATAGCGCAGCAGATTGCGCAGCAGGCGGGTCATCTGCTCCTGAATCGTCATGCTGGGCTCCACCTCATGCAGCATCGCGATATCTATTTCCAGATAAACTTGATCAAAGAGGGCGTGGATCAATTCTTCCTTGCTATTAAAATGAAAAAACAACGTGCCGCTGGCCACTCCCGCACGCTTGGCAATTTGGGCGGTCGAAGCTCTGGTTAAACCATGTTCGGCAAATAGCTCCAGGGCAGCTTCCAACAGTGCTTGGCGTTTAGATTGTTTTTTGGTGCTGGGTAGAGCCATGTTCTCTCCAGTTTTGTTCTGTTTTAAGCATAGGTGTTTCTCCGTGTTGTTTACGCATTATAACCTTGCTTGACTGAGTGGTCAGTCAGCGGTCAGCAATTTTAGTTGAGAGGGTAGTCCACGTCAAGGGAAAATCAGAGATAGCGCGCGGTTTTAGGTGGTGTTGAGGCTAGCTGAATAGGTTGTTGGGGGTAGTGTAACGCAGAGATGACCACTGACAGCGGCAGTGAATGCGCTGTACAGGGTAGATGCAGCACGGAGGTGGCGTTTGCATGATAACACCTGTATTATGCGAGGGTTATTATTACGCTGTACGGATGGTAGAAGTTGGTGCGTCAGGGCTAGGGCGGGGGCACCAGAGCAGAAATTGTCTAGTAAGTGACCATGTTTAGATAAGCTTATCGCAAGAATAATTCAGGGGATGTTTTATCGTCATTCACCTGTTGATGGAGCTACTATGAAGGGTATTGCAAGTCAGCTTGCCTTTTTTGTGCGCGGACGCGCGCGCCAAAACCTAAAGGTGCTGTTGATATATTTTGCGTTTCTGCTGGTCATGATGCTGACCTACGCCACTGTTTTTCGCTATCTCATGTGGCATACCGAAGGGCGTGAATTCTCTTTTATAGCCGGAATCTACTGGACCATAACGGTGATGAGTACCCTTGGCTTTGGTGATGTCACCTTTCACAACGATATAGGCTATGCTTTTTCTGGGATTGTCACGATCTCCGGAGTGGTCTTTCTGTTGATTATCCTCCCCTTCAGCGTGGTTACCCTGTTTCTGGCACCATGGATTGAGCAACGGTTGCGCTACACTCCCACCTTAGAGTTACCCGCGAATACGCATGGGCACATTGTGGTGTTCGGTCTTGACTCCATTACCCGCTTGTTCGTACGTAAACTGCAAGGCCGAAACATGAACTTTGTAATAGTTACGCAAGATTATGACAGGGCTCTGAAGCTGGAAGAGCAGGAAGGGCTTAAGGTGGTCTATGGCTCGCCTACAGATGCAGGGGTGATGCGGCACCTACGGGTGGAATCAGCTCAGTATGTGGTGGCAAATCTGTCCGACCCAGAAAATGCCAACATCTGCCTTACGCTGCGTTCCCTCTGTGATACACCGGTGGTGGCGTTGGTGGGCGATCCAGAGCATCAAGTTCTGTTGCAGCAGGCCGGTGCTAATCATGTGATTGCCATGCCGCATATTTTGGGGCGGTTTCTGGCCACGCGCGCGACTACCAAGGGGGCCATGGCTCATGTGCTAGATACCTTCGGAGCGTTGCAGATAGCTGAAATACCGGTAAATGGCACTCCTTTTGCCGGTATGACCTTGGCGCAATCGCAAATTCGACAGAAGACGGGACTGTCTGTGATTGGTCTGTGGAAGCGTGGCCAACTGACTATCCCCACGCGCGACACAATTCTGGATGATGAGAGCCTGGCGCTGCTGACCGGAAGCAGTGATCAACTCAAGAGCCTGGAAAAGCTGATCGGAGACCCTGACGAGGATGATTTGATCTTTATCTTGGGGCACGGGCATATAGGCTGCGCCGCTGCAAGATTTCTGGAGCGCAAGCCGGTACCTTTTGTCCTCATTGATCGAAGTGAAAACAGCGTCTGCACCAGACATCAGCCGATACTTGGCGACGCTACATCCCGTCAGATTCTCATGGATGCGGGCATCGAGCGCGCAACTGGGGTGATTGTGACCACCAATGATGATAGCACCAACGTGTTCCTCACTTTGGCCAGTCGGCATATGCACCCCGATATCCGCATTGTGGCGCGCGCCAACTCAGATGAAAACGTGGATCAGCTCTACGCTGCCGGAGCCGATTTTGTGGTGGCCAACGCCTCCGTGGGGACCAGCATTTTAATGAATCTCATCGATCGTAAGGCTTCGGTATTTCTAAGCGAGGGGATGAATGTATTCAAGCGCGGAGTTCCAGTTGCTCTGGTGGGCAAGGATATTGTCAGCTCGGAGCTACGCGACACCCTTGGGTGCTCCATTGTGGCACTAAAGTATCCCGATGGACACATGGATACTTCGCCTGAACCCACCGCGGTGCTGGAGCCAGGCGTAAGTATGTTGCTAATCGGTAGCGCCGAGCAGGAAAAAGCCTTTGACAGCCGCTATCCACATTCGCCGAAGAAAAAATTTGCGGAGTAGGCTTGGGGGGCGGTGAACCATCGCTGTAGCGGTCCGCCAAGGCAACACCCGTGAAATCGGATAGCCCAACCACCCCTAGCACCTCCTTTGTAAGGGGGGAATTGTGGCATCCAATTCCTCTTGGTGCCGCAACCTGTAGAGGCCATTCATGGATCGCCTCTATGGTCGCACCCCCCCCTTACGCCATTGGTGATACAGAAAGTGATGCAAAGGATGGAGCAAAGTTCGAAGCCAAACTGCAAGCTGATTGTCAACGCCGACGATTTCGGCTTTGCTCCCGGACGGGATCGGGGCATTTTGCGCGCGCTCGATACTGGTATCGTTAGCAGTGTTTCGCTGCTAGCCAATGGCAACACCTGTGCCAATGCCGCAACTGCAGCAAAGATGCGCAGGGTTGGAGTTGGGGTGCATCTGAATCTATCGGAAGGCAAAGCCCTCAGCGGCAAGATCAGCGGTTTGACCGATGCACAGGGTAATTTCTACGGCAAACACAGAGCGCGTTCGGTGTTTGCCGATGCCGCTTTTGATCAGGAGGCGGCCCTGCGCGAACTCAAGGCTCAGGTCGAGACCGTTCTTGGCCATGGGATTGTCCCCGATCATGTGGATTACCATCAGCATATGGGGCTTTTCCCCGCAACGCTGGCGCTGGTGCTGGAGGTGTGTCGCCAGTTTGGCATCAAGGCGGCGCGGTTGTGCGCACCGACTGAACCATCAGAATATGACCCCGAGGCGATTCTCGGCAAAGAGCTCGGCCTGTACCGCCGCCTTGCAGCGCAAATGCGCATGACCCTTCAGCAAGCAGGGATTCGGTGCCCTGACGGTATCTGGGGGATGCCCTTGCTCAATCGTCTGCATGAAAAAAGTCTATGTGTATTGCTGGAGCAGATCCCCCCAGGCCATTGGGAATTGATGGTCCATCCTGGCGATGAAGATCCCGGCCTGCCGTTCTGCACTGCGGAGCGCAGACGTGAGCAGGAGGCGCTTATTTCAGCTCCGGTGCGTGAGATTATTACCCGCCGGGGCATAACTCTAACCACCTTTGGAGATCTAAGTGCGCATTCTGATCTGCTCGCCTGAATACAACCCGGCCACCGGCAACTGGATTAGCGCCACGCGCTACCGGCGCGGGTTACAGTCCTGCGGGCATGAAGTATATCTATGCCACCTCGATTCAGCCGCGACTTCTCTCGAGCGGATCGCCGCAGAATACAAACCGGACATATTGTTGTTGATACACGCCTTTCGTACCGGACGCCAATGGCTCAATAGCCCGCTGATGTGTGCCGACGCGACGCGCATCCCGGTAATTGTGCTGCTCAGCGGTACCGATATCAATGAAGGTCTGTACGATCCCATGCAGGCACCGATAATCGAACGGGTGTTAACCCAGGCCGATGCGCTGCTCATTCAGAACCCTCTCGAAGCAGAATATCTGCGCCAGCACTATCCCCACTGGGCGGCACATCTGCACGAAATCCCCCCCGGTATCGAGCTGGGGATGGAACCCTATCCGCTGCGCCAGAGACATCCGCTGAATCCAGAGGCGCTGCTGTTTTTATGCCCCGCAAGTATTCGTCCCGTAAAAGGGGTGCTCGAACTGTTAGAGCTCTTTGATTCCGTAGCCGAAGAGTCGCCTGCGGTGGAGTTGCCTGCGTGGGAATTGCTGTTCTGTGGCCCGGAACTTGACGGAAAATACAGCGACAGCTTTCTCGCCGCGATAGACATGCGTGCGTGGGCTCACTATCTGGGGGTGTTGCCACCCACTTCCATGGGGGCGGTTCTACAACAGGTCGATGTGGTGGTGAATAACTCCGTATCCGAAGGGATCTCTAATGCTTTAATCGAGGCCGCCGTTATCGGATGTCCGATTCTTGCTCACGATATTCCTGGGAACCGACCGGTGGTAGAGCAGGGTCTCAATGGCTTGTTATACCAGGGCAAAGAGACCTTTGTCGCTGCGGTCAAGCGTTTACTGCTTGAACCAGAGCTGCGCCGTGCGCTGTCACGCCCAAACCCCGTGCGCTACTCCGCCCAACGCGAAGCGCAGGCCCTGCACGAGCTGTGCTGCAGCCTGAGCCCTGCAGCATGTCATTGAAGGGGCGTTTTAACCATCGCGTCCTTGGTTTGTGCCCACAGATCAGCCCATCTTACGCTTAGTCGCTATAAATGGTACCTGTTAGGCTCAATGCAAAATATGTTTACGCACACGTTGTAAAACAGTAAGTTGTTCAGTGTTGGTCTGGGCATATGGATGTTTAATAAACGTGGAAATACACACTAGGAAGATGCAGACGAAGGAGAAGAACATGAAATCAGCAAGAGGTTTGAAAAATCAGTCAGGTCAGGGGATGACCGAGTACATTATTATTGTGGCGCTTATTGCTATCGCCGCAATAGCCGTGTTTACCTATTTTGGCTCGACTGTGCAGGAGCAGACTGCCGCCATGACCAAAGAACTTGCGGGTGAGTCCGGGGCCGACCAGACCAAAGCTGCTGGTGAGGCTGCACAGAAAGCTGCGGATAATGCCGCCAAGGCTAAAGGTCTTAAAAACTATGTTGGCGGAGCAGACGCTGCGGGAGAATAGGCACCAGATAGGTGCACGGCATGTTTGAGCATTGTAGGCAAGCTGTACGCAGCAACCAGAAGGGACAGGCAGCAGTATTTGTTCTGGCTCTGCTTGGGGTAGTGCTCCTGTGTACAGTTTTTCTATACAAGTCGGGGCGCATAACCAGCGAAAAGATGCAGTTACAAAATGCTGCGGATGCTGCTGCCTACAGCGCCATAGTTCTGGAGGCACGCTCACTCAATTTCGCTGCTTATACCAACCGCGCCATGGTGGGAAACGAAGTTGGGGTGGGGCAGATGGTGGGCTTGCTCTCGTGGGCAGACCAATTGTCTCAGGCCCAGGAATACGCAAACATCTATGTTCCGGTAATTGAATCTATTGGCGCTGCGCTAGCGATAGCATTAATTCCGACCATAGGCGGCCCCTTAATTGTAGAAGCAGCTACTTCCGTTATCGTTGCCACGCTTGAAACAATAGCCGGGGTTCTTACCACTGTGGGCGAAGCCATGGGGGCTTTCTTAGGTAAGGTTACCGGCCCGGTAATTACGGGATTGTCGCTGGTCAACAAGGTCTACAGCACCAGCCAGGTTGTATACCACGGTGCAACCTATGGGGCGGTAGTTAAGAGCCTATATCAGAATCTTGAGGATAATACAGAAGGAACGCAGTTTAATCGCAACGATATCCTGGGGGGAAATCTGGGCGGCGCCCGCCCCTCAGATCTGGGTATTATTGCCCTTGTAGGGCATGTCCCCTCATTCTGGAAAGGATATACCCAAACATATTCCAGCCCGACCTCAGCCGCAAAGAACAAAAAGCAGAAGGAAAAGGATCAAGTGCAAAAAGACGGAATGGGGCGTTTTGCTGCCACCGTACGTGATGCGCGTGATCCGTTCAGTAGTGGAGATAGAGATAAAAGCACCAACCGTAACTGGAACTTGGGGCTTGGCTTGGAGCTCAGCGTCACCGTCCCGATCATCAATGTAGAAATCGGGGGGGAATATTTTCTGGGGGGGGAAAGTTACGGCGCATCTGAATTGCGTGAAACGGATGGGTATGTTTGGTCGGCAATAGATACCACGGTGTTGGGTTCAAAACTCAAGATATTTGGGAAATGGTTCCCATTTCCTGCCGTGTTTCCTTTTGGATCTGGGGCGTATCAGGCACCACCGTCAGGGAAGAGTGCCCTGTCGAGTGGGGATGTGCTCCCGTCGGTGCCGGAGAAGCTTACCTACGGGCATCGTAGTCAAGAGGCATACGGTGGAGCTGGGGACTCTTCGCATTTGGTGGCATGGCCAAAAGCCATCACGCAGATGAAAAAGAACGTAGTTTCGGGTAATCCCTATTCTGGCTTGAAGCCGTATCGAGATATGGCGAGTATGGAGCTGCCGAAGCCCGGAGGCGGGTTGATTCCGTTTGAAGCTCCATTCTTTATGGTTGGGGTTACCCGCACTTTTAAGGATATCGATAGTAAAGGACCGCAGTTCGCCGCTGGGTTGGATTTAACTCAATACCCTGGTGATACCAAGGTTGACTGTATTGCGGCGATCGCCCGCGCTGAGCTTTACTTCATGCGCCCCGAGCATCCAGGTTATTTTGCGCGCAAAGACGGGCGGCGTGAGAACCCCAATGTGTTTAGTCCATTTTGGCAGGCACGCCTAGTTGATAGCAGTGACCGCCAACGCTTCATGGCCCTGGCATTACAGCAAAATGTGCTGTGGCTTGCTGAGGACGAGAAGAAACTCATTGGTGGCGGAGTGTTGGATGATGTCCTGAAGCTTATGAATCAAGTACTAGAAGGGCTGGCTGATGTAGTTGACCGAGTGTTACGTATGTTTTTATGAAGATCTACGTGGGCTTAGTCACTTTGCCTTGGGTAGAAGTTGCCTGTCAGGATGTGATTTGAACTGCCGAACTAAGATATCTCGCTAGTTTAGATGTTTTTGTGCGTAGAGAGCCTGTTCAACCTATGTTGGAGCACTAAATGCGCCGGACACTGAGACAATTAGGGCAGCAGAAGGGACAGGCAGCCACGGAGTTCGTAATCGCGGCGGCCTTTATTCTGGTGCCTCTGTTTCTGACGGTACCGCTGCTGGGCAAATATATCGATATTAAACACGCGGCGATTCAGCATGCACGGTTTACCGCGTGGGAATATACCGTCTGGTTTGGGCAAGATGAGTACATCATGAGCGGCGTAGAGTCTAATCAGCGCGCTGGAGTTAAAAAATACAAACAGGTCACCGAAGAGGGGTTTGAATATTTCTTTACAGACCGCACCTCCCCAGACTACGGCACTTCCATGGCGACCATGGCGGTGGAACCTTTGTGGAAAGATCACCGCGCCAAGGCGTTATTTCACCTTGATGATATTAAAACTGAGCTCAAAGAAAAACAGACGCCGTTGCCGTTTGGAGCCATTGGCGATTTGTTGCAAAACCTGCTTGATGTTGTAGGCACTGCGGTCGCGTACTTGGGCAAGCTGATAAGTGCCCTTGGACCTGCTACAGAGTTTGATGTCCTGCGCAACTCTAAAGGTTATTTTACCTCTGAAGTTGAGGTTCCGGTGCGCTCTCTTGGGCAGATTCTACCCCGCTACAATTTAAAGGGTGAACACGCTGGTGCCTCAGCTCAACCCCTAATCTTTAGTGCCAAGGCGGCAGTGCAGTCAAACAACTGGAACGCTGGGAGCGGCAGCCAGGCCATACGCGAGAGCAAAGGGCTGGTGGTTACTTCGATATTGGCGCCCATATCTCATCCGGTAAATAAGATTGTGGGTGGATTAAATGATCTGGTGGGCAAAATCCCACTGATTAGAGTCAAATTGCCGGGGTTGCCTGAGTTTGGGCATGTCAAGGATGATCTAATGCCCTACGAGCACCTGGAGGAAAACAAGAAAACGCTAGAGTCGAAAGCTGGGCTGCTTTCATATGAGTAGAACTGACTGCGCATACGTACCTAGTGACCGCAGGTGTGCCTCGCGTGCGTTATTGCTCCAGAGTGCGGTTGCCGTATTTCTCTTTTGTGTATTTATGCCAGTCAGTGGCTATAGCGCTCCGACTATTCCCGCTCCACAATGGATCAAGCGCACTGCAGTGGCAGAGAAGATGCTTGTTAATGGCATCCCTTCAAAAGTGGAGTATTTTGAGGCAGATAGGGACGTAGAAGAAGTCCTGAAATTTTACCGCAAAACCTGGCAGAGCCAATACGCTGGGCATGCGGGCTATCGTGAAGCCCATGTAGAGCCGTGGCATGTTATATCTCGATTGGAGCAGCGTCACTTGCTCACCGTGCAGGTCAGACAGAGCAATGCCCTTAGCGCCGATGGCTATCTTGCCGTCGCCAATTTGGATGAGATTGACACAAAAACTTCGGTAGCAGCGGATATCCCAAAACTTGCCGGCAGCAAAGTTCTTAATCAAAACACTAGTTTTGACCCTGGGAAAAAAGGGGAGGTTGTGATGCTGGCGAATAAGTTTTCAGTGGCTACTAATGGGCAGTTTTATCGAGATCATTACAGCGACCGAGGCTGGGGGGTATTGCAAGACCAAGAACTTCCCGGCGCGAGGGCTATGGCGTTCCGGCGTTTCGGTGCAGAGGTGCGCCTAGTGGTAAACAAAACTGCTGTGGGCTCTGTGGTGGTAATCAATCGCGTAACCTCGGATTAAAGGGAGAAATAGCATGATATGCAGGCAGCGGCGCCACCCTTCACCTCATACCTCTTGCCAGGCCTCCCACCGAACTTCTCGGAATGTCTCATGCCGTGTTCCACCGCGTATCTCGCTATGTTTTAGGCAAAATATAAAAAGTATCCCGCGTATCTTTAACCAAACGGGGCAGTCCACCATCGAGTATTTGGTGGTGTGTATTATCTTGATTGCGGTGCTTGTTAAAGGGCCAGGCGTTTTTCAACGGATGAGCGGTACCATGCAGAATAAATACCACAGCTATGCTTTCTCCGTGGCGATCTCCGATCCGCCTAGTAAGGTTTTTGATGATGCTATTCAACGAGACTCGGCCAAAATTGAGCATGTCCTAGAAGCGCTCGAAGAGATAGAAAAAGATATAGAACACGCCCACCTTCCAGATCCGCGCAGCATGGAAATGCCGGGGGGGATAGAAAAAATTTGGCAAAAAATAACGCATCTGTTGTAGGAACATGTGCCCGCTTGCTAACCTTAAATAAGTGACTGCTATGCCAAAAATTGACCAAGGTGGAGATAAACGGAAAACCTGGAGGCTGCTGGGCCTGGCAGTATTATTTGCAGTGTTGGCCGGCCTAGGGACGTTGACCCATTTGAAACTGCTGGAGCGTCGCTTGGAACAGCGTCTGACACCACCGGAAAAACAGACGGTGCAGGTTGTGGTCGCAGCTCAAAATCTCGAGGTAGGCAGCCGCGTGAATGCAGCTACCATGGCGGTGCGTACCGTTCCAGCGGATTTTGTCAACAGTGAGGTGATCACCTCATCCATGTTTGACGCCGTAGATGGTGCGATCCTCAACAAGCCCTTAGGTCAGGGGAAGATGCTTAGCAATGATTATTTTGACCTGAATATTCCTAAAGATTTCTCTGGCACCATTCAACTCGGGAACCGCGCCGTAACCATTCAAGTGGGGGAGATCAACTCGATTTCCGGCCTTATCCGTCCAGGCAACTTTGTGGATATCGCGGCTAGAATTCATGGCGCTAACGTCGTTGGGGAGACCGACAGCGGCGAAGTTATTATGCCGGTGCTGGAAGATGTCCTCGTGCTGGCTACGGATCAAAAGAGCGCGCGCCCCAACGAAGATGAATTCAAGAACCTGCAAGTGTCCCAGCGCCGCCAGAGCTACGATACCCTCACCCTTGAAGTTACCCCTAAGGAAGCGGCGTTGCTCACCCTGGCTGAGGCACGTGGTTCCATCGTCGCTACCTTGCGTAATCCAGACGATACCGCAGGCTTCCGTTACAATCGTATCGGCATGAGTGATCTGATTGGAAATGCGGATACGCTGTTTCGTCAGGCGCGGGCTAAATATGTTAACAGCGAGCTTGCAGGGGTGCATACAGACGCAGAGGGGAATCTGGTTACCCAGAGCGGAATCAGGATTACCGATCCCAATGTGCGGATGAATGAGGACGGCTTGCTGGTAACGCAAGATGGCATTGTCCTTTCAGGGCGCAATCTGGTTGTAGGGCAGGATGGGAAAATTTATACCCAGGACGGCCAGCTGGTTGATACGCAAAGTTTGGTTGCAAGTCAGGACGGCACTCTCGTGGATAAACACGGTAACGTGGTGGATGGCAACGGTTATAGAACCGTCAAGGGCGGATTTCTCGTAGATAACGCTGGAAATATCTATACCCATGACGGCAAAAAAATAACTGGGGTAGAAGTGGGCAGAGATGGGCAGGTGCGCACCAAGGATGGGCAGGTGCTCAATGCAGATGATTTGGTTGTTGATGCCGACGGAAGCGTGCGCGTCAAAATAGAACAATCCCAACCAATCCATCTTGATGCACAGGGGAATTTGGTGACAGCGGATGGCAAGTCTGTAATGGCGCGGGATTTGGTGAGTGTAGACCATGAAGGGGTGGTCCGCACCAAAGATGGCAGGGTGCTGCAAGGGGTGCGTGTTGGTGCAGACGGTAAGCTCTATGATGTAGATGGTAGCGAGGTGAGTGCCGTAGATGTACTCAAGGCCTCAAAAGGGATGCACCTGGATGTAGATGGAAACCTAGTAGATGCGAACGGTCAACCGGTACGTACCCGTGGTGCTGCTGAGACGGCGATCCACCTTGATGAGAATGGCAATCTAGTCACCTCTGATGGACAGGCGGTCCTGCCCCAAGATCTTGTCAGTATTGGCCATGACGGCGTGGTGCGTACCAAAGATGGCAGGGTGCTGCAAGGGGTGCATGTCGGCGAAGATGGTGCCTTATATTCAGCCGATGGTAAGAAGATGTCGGCCCAAGATATCGCCTTGGCAGCAAAAGGGCTGCACAAGGATGCGTCCGGCAATATTGTGGATGAAAACGGGAAACTTGTCGCGGCTAAAGACTTCGTCAGTGTCGGAGGTGATGGCAAGGTTCGTACCAAAGATGGGAATGTAATTGATGGTGCTTACGTGGATACGGAGGGCGTATTACGCAATGCCGATGGCTCAGAAATGAGTGCGGAGGATGTCGCGCTCCACGATATGGTGGCGCAAGCTAATCTGACCGCACCCTTGGCAGGTGTCAGCGGAGCGTATAATCCTGAATTCGTTCAGTCCCTCGGTTCAGGTACAACCGGCATAGGTTTCGGTGCCTTATCTCAAGATGTCGAAATCATCATCGGTGGCAGCAGCGACGGGGTGGCTAAGACCTTTATGCTTCATATCCGCCAGATGGACTCGGATGATAAAGAAAAAGCAACCATACAATCTTTGGATAACTAGGATGAGAATGAAGAATCAGGCAGACCAGATAAAGCGTTCGACTCGGCATCCATCGATGCTGCTGTTGATATTTGCCGTGCTGATCCTCGTACCTTCCGTTGCACTGGCAGCCAAACAGACCATTATCATGTATGTGGGTGAAGTTAAGGTTCTAGAGATCAACAATATTGAACGCGTAGCCATTGGTAATCCCAGAGTGGCCAGTAATAGCATTTTGCCCCAAGGACAACTGGTAGTCCTAGCTGATGCAGAAGGGGTTACCAAAATGCATATCTGGCGCAAAGATGGCAGTGAGCGTGACCTAGAGATCACCGTCCAGCAAAAGCGGGTGATGGATCATTATCAAGAACTAGTACTGCTACTGGCGGATATCTCTGGGATAAAGGTATATAAAGTTGGAGATGTTACCGTGGTGAAGGGTGGCATAGCTCCTGTGGATAAAAGTCACTATGACCGTATTATGAAACGCTATCCCAATGTGCTTGATCTTGTGAAAACCCGCAACATTACCGCCGATGTCAAATATCTACTCAAGGATGTTCCTGGCATCAATGTGAATGAAGTTGGTGGCGATCCCGTGTTATCCGGCGAAGTTACTTCAGAATACGAACAGGTTCTCAAGGTGATTAAAGAAAAATATCCTTCAATCATGAATCTCACCCGGGTGCAGGATGCCGTGGCGGATAAGATGGTGTACATGAAGGTGCGGATTATGGAGATGAATCGCTCTGTGACCGAAAACCTCGGTATCAATTGGAACATTATGAAGGGGATAGACGGACCGTCGTTCGAATTTGGCCTCGAAGGAAAAACTTCAGGCAACGATGCTTCTATCCTCAACAACACCCAGCAGGAGAGTATTCCTGGTTCTCTGGCAGCAGCGGGGAGGAAAAGCCTCACTAGCCCCGTTGGATACTTCGGCATTGCGACCGGGGTGAGTTCCATGATCAATCTGTACGAAGGTACCGGTGACGCCGTGGTGCTAGCCGAGCCTAGGTTGAGTGCACGTTCAGGTGGATCGGCAGATTTTTTGGCGGGTGGCGAATATCCGGTACCCACAAGCAATGCCATGGGTGCTACCAATGTAGAGTTTAAAAAATACGGCATCTCGCTCAATGTTCAGCCCGTGGTCGATGATATGAACAATATCCTGGCGCATATCGAAACTGAAATCAGCACCATTGACGAGGGCACTTCGGTTAACGGCATTCCGGGGGTAAGTACAAGGCGCACCAATACCGATGTCAGTCTCAAGGCAGAACAAACCCTAGTAATTGCGGGTTTAGTTAAGAGTGAGGCTGGAAAAAACTTCAATAAGGTCAAGTGGCTTGGTGATTTACCCGTGCTAGGGAAATTGTTCAAATCGAAGAAATTTCAGAATAAAGAGACTGAGCTAGTGATTTTCATTACCCCATATATTTATGACGCTACCTCTGAGCTTAACCGGCAGGAACTGGAGAAGAGTGAGCTCATCGATAAGGAATTCGCCCGCATTATGCAGGGGGAAAATATTCTTGAATAGAGCATATCAACCTCGCACTGAGATCGAATGTGCTTTGGCGCAGAGGTGACCGTATAGCTATGATGCGTATTAAGGTCAAAGGGAGAAATGGGCAAGAGCTTGAGTGCGTAGAATGTGCAGATCACCTCTGCACCATTGGGCGTTCGAGCAAAAACTTTCTTCAACTAAAAGGTTGGCGGATAGCTGGGGTGCATGCGCAGCTTGAACGCCGTGGGGATGGCATCTATGTCCAGGATATGTCTGGCGCTATTGGCACCACGGTAAACGGCAAAGCTGCGGATACCTACGGGCCGTTATCCAGTGCAGACGTTATCTCGATAGGCAGCTATCTCCTGAGCGTAGAGAGTGGTAAGCCCAATTCGGATCAGGCCGTTACAGCCCCCAAGGTGGTGGCGCCTTTGGCCGCCGATGAACCAAGCACTAGAACCACTCCTGCGTTTGAGAGTGACGTCTCTGCTTCACGTCCTCCACAAACTATGGCTGAAATATATAAAAAGGTACCAGTCCACACCCTTGGGGTGAAGCCCGGCGCTGCAGAAGTGGGGCAAGAGTCGGAGCCTATAGCGGAAGATCGTTTTGTGTGGCACAAACGCATCCATGCCAAGCTTATGGGCGATATGGATATCCGCCGCACCGATGTGGAGTCTCTAGATGATAAACAGCTGACGGCATTAGTAAAAGGGCTGATCCTGGGAATAATCGAGGAGATGGACACCGATCTTCCTGCCCACCTCGATCGAGAACGTCTGGCCAAGGAAGTGTTGAACGAGGCGGTCGGCTTGGGCCCCCTAGAAGACTTTCTCGCCGATGATTCCATAACCGAAATCATGGTGAATGGTTACGATAAGATCTACTATGAAGCGGGCGGGAAGCTGCACAACTCGACTGTAACCTTCAGTAGTAATGATGCAGTGTTGGCGGTTATTGAGCGGATCATCTCTCCGCTGGGGCGGCGCATCGACGAGAGTTCACCTATGGTGGACGGGCGCCTCAAGGATGGCTCCAGAATCAACGCCATCATCCCCCCTCTGGCGATTAAAGGGCCGTGCCTGACGATCCGGAAATTTTCTCAGAAGAGCCTAACCGTGGAAGATCTGTATCGTTTCGGGGCGATCACCCCCGAGGTGGTACAGTTTTTAGAGATGGCGGTCCGAAACCGTAAAAACATTATTATTTCCGGCGGAACCGGCAGCGGTAAAACCACCTTTCTTAATCTGCTTGCTAGTTTTGTCCCTTCCGATGAACGCATTGTCACGGTAGAAGACTCCGCCGAATTACGTTTGGAACAGCCCCACGTAGTCTCTTTGGAGGCGCGCCCTGCCAATATGGAAGGCAAGGGGGCGGTCGCCATTCGCGATTTGGTGAAAAACTGTCTGCGTATGCGCCCCGATCGTATCGTGGTGGGCGAGTGCCGTGGCAGTGAAGCACTGGATATGCTCCAAGCGATGAATACCGGTCACAACGGCTCCCTGACCACTGTACATGCCAATACCCCCCGTGATGTTGTCTCGCGCCTGATGGTCATGGTTATGATGGCGGGGATGGAGTTGCCCGACAAGGCGATCCTGGAACAAATAGCCTCGGCAGTGGATATCATCGTGCAGCAGTCACGTTTTTCTGACGGCAGTCGGAAGATCACCCATGTTACCGAAATTACGGGGATGGAAAGTGGGGTTGTGCAGATGCAGGATTTGTTCTTGTTCAGACAGAGCGGTTTGGATGAAAAGGGGAAGGTTCTCGGCACGCTAAAGGCAACCGGGCGGGTGCCTGAATTTTACGAAGACCTGCGCCAGAGCGGGCTTCAGGTTGACATGAGTATCTTTGAGCAGGATTCCGATGTTTAATTCTATTATAGCCAGCCTCTCAGCTTTATCTGCAGGGATATTGGCATGGCTGTTTTTTAAGTCCATGTACGATAAGCTCGCATATTACCGAGATGTAGTGGAAGACATCACCACGAACAAGTTTTCGGAATTGTTTTTATTCGTGAATGTAGGGCGCTATTTCTATTACTACATTGGGTTAATAACCATCACCCCTTTGGTGGTATTGGAACTCTCCCGCGATCTGCTGCTGGCGTTTATTACCTTTGTAGTGCTGCTGCTATCGCCCTATATCATTCTAAAAATGATGATTAAAAAGCGGCTGCGGATGTTTGAACGCCAACTGCCAGACGCGTTGCTTATGCTCTCTGGTTCGCTGCGGGCTGGAGCCAGTATCGCCATCGCGCTGGATAACCTGATCAAGGAGAGCCCCGCGCCTTTAAGTCAGGAGTTCAGTTTGATGGTGCGCGAGCAAAAGCTCGGGGTAGATCTGGAGACCTCCGCACGGAATATGGAAGGGCGTATCCCCCTAGAAGCGTTATCCATGGCTCTTAGCGCTATTCTGATCTCGCGTGAGGTAGGTGGGAATCTAGCCCATACTATGGAATCTCTCGCGGATACGTTACGTCGCAAGCTCACCATGGAAGGGAAGATCGAAAGCCTCACCGCGCAGGGGAAGCTTCAAGGGATCGTGATGAGCGCACTGCCTCTGCTGCTGATGCTGGTACTCCTGAAGTTGGAACCAGAAAGCATGGGGATGATGTTTACCACCCACCTTGGCTGGGCGGTCTTGTTTTTGATTATATGCATGCAGACCCTCGGATTCATCGCCATTCGCAAGATTACCCGCATAGATGTATAGCTTCGTTGTCTGATTACGGGATCAGTCTGGGAAAGGAGCACCGGCATTATTATGTTTATACTTAGTAGCCTAGATCTGATAATCAGCCTGAGCGTAACCGCCTCTCTGCTGTGCCTGGTGTTTTCCCTAACCCTGATATCCAGGCAGATCCCTCCCGATGAACGAGAGTTCATGGATGCGCTTCCCTCCGCGCTTGAGTTTATCTGGCCGCTGGTGCGGATAGTGGCTTACTATGGGTGTGTCCGCCTGCCTTATACCTATGTAAAGAGTGTAGAAAAACGTCTGCGTCGCAATGGCATGGGTTATATGATGATGGCAGAGGAGTACTTGGCCCTGCGCTGTGTGGCGGCGTTTTTTATCCTTACCTTCGGCTATATATTGCTAGAATTACTTGGCGAATGGAACGATGTCATGTTTCTGGTGTTGCCTCTGGTGGGTTTTTTCTATCCGGACATCTGGATGCGCGATGTGCGTAAAAAACAGGTGGACGCCATCTTGCGGACCCTGCCCACCTATCTGGATTTCATCTGTATGGCGGTGCATGCAGGATTGAACTTCTCTGGGGCTATCGAGCAGGCACGCAAAAAAGCTCCCGCTGGCCCCTTGGTAATCGAATTCGGCATTGTGTTGCGCGATTTGCGTGCCGGAGTCAAGCGCTCAAGGGCGCTGCAGCGTATGGCCGAACGTTTGGAGATCCAAGAAGTAACCAGCTTTGTCAACGCGGTGGTGCATGCAGAAAAAATGGGCTCAGCCTTGGCCGGGGTTCTGCAGATTCAGGCAGACCAGCGGCGCAGTGAGCGCTTCCAGCGCGCAGAAAAGAAAGCGATGGAGGCTCCGGTGAAACTGATCGGGCCACTGGTAATGTTTATTTTCCCCACCACCTTTATGGTGCTGGCCTTCCCCATCTTGATGAAGTTTTTGCAGCAAGGATTATTTTGAGACAAGGCTTGATGCGCGCAATAGCAACTGACTGCGCTGCGGAGGTAGTTATGCTACCTACCGTGCAGCAGACCACCACGCCGCTTGAACGAATGCGTGGCCTGCTTTGGCGCCCCCCGCTACAGCCCGGGCAGGGATTGCTCATAAAACCGTGCAACTCAGTACATACGCTGGGGATGCGTTATGCCATCGATGTAGTTTATTTGGATCGAAGCAACACCGTCATCAGGCTGGTGCGCGCCATGCGCCCTTTTCGGCTGAGTATGGGGTTTGGCGCTACTGCGGTATTAGAGCTCGCCGCGCATGAAGCGCAGCGGTGCGGTATCAATGTCGGTATGCGTTTGATTTGGGAGGATGCATGAGTTGCAGGATTGGGTTGATTCTTCCGTTGCTGCTCCTGATTGTGGGGCTAGGCGGATGTGCTAGTCCGAATCTTGAGGAACAGCGCCGCACCGCGTACCGTCTGTACATGGAGCAGGAATATGCCGCGGCCGCGCGCGAATTAGAAATCCTAGTCGAACACATCCCCCGCGACCCCGAACTGTGGTTTCGTCTCGGTAACGCCTATACTCGAAGCAAGCAACCCAAGCAGGCTATCGCCGCATATGAAAATGCCATTCTGCGCGATCCACGTATGACCCGGGCTTGGTACAATAAAGGGATAGTCCACTTGCAGGAGGGGCTGAAGACTTTTGTGGATATGCCTGAATATGTGGATGCGGCTGACCCTGTGGCTAGACAGGGAGCGTACAAGCGCGCTCAATTGTTGGAAATACTGGCCCCGACCAGCACGGTTGACTGATATGAATTTTCAGGCTAGGCGGGACGATCAGTCTGGGCAGGCGATGGTAGAGATGCTCGTGATTCTGCCGGTGATGCTGCTCCTTATCCTCGCCACCATCCAGATAGCCCTTGTCTACCACGCCAAGATCACCCTTAACTATGCCGTCTTTGAAGCAGTCCGTGCCGGCACCCTCAACTGTGACAAGCTGTACAATTTCGATGACAACAGTGGCGCAGTGTCAGAAGTGGGTCAGTTTGCCGCAGTAAAGGAGGGACTGGCGCGTGGGTTGGCACCGCTGTACAGCTATTTTGAGCCGGATTCAGACAAACGCAGCACTATGCACAAACCCGCGCTAAGTCAGGTGGAAGCATTTCAGGTAGGGCGCGCACACGTCTACGCTGAATTTGACTCCCCGCTAGAATTGATTCGTATCGAGCGTTTGAGCCCCAAAGAAAAAACCTTCGCCGATTTCGCCATCGACAATGTTATCCCCAATGATAACCTCATGTATCGCTCCAGTACCACCGGCGGGGAATCCAAAACCTCAATCCAGGGGGCAAATCTGCTCCATATTCGCGTGACGTATTGGTATCCTCTGTATGTTCCTTTCGTAAACAAACTGATGTTTAACACCTTCATCTGTGGGCGCGGCCCAACGGGAACTGTTTTCTCGCGCTGGTCCTCCGATCCGGTATGCCAAGCGGGGGAACAACCCCGTATCCCTCTGACCGCTACCGCGATAATGCGCATGCAGGTTCCGGGAGAAAAAAGTACCGGGTGGTATAAACCCTGATCTGAGTTGGTCCCAATCCATGGCAAATAGCACATGCAACAACTCACGCTGGTTCTATTGAAAGGGTCAATGATGGCGCATGTATTAGTTACTGGCGCAGATGGCTTTATCGGGAAGTCGTTGTGCCTACGCCTAGAGCAGGAACATGTTGTGCGCCGCAGCGTACGCAGACATGCTCCCGAAAATGACTGTTTGCCCGTTGAAAACGTTGCAGCCATTGGAGATATCGATGCTGTCACCGATTGGGGCGCAGCGTTAGCGGGGGTGGAGGTGGTTGTGCATACCGCCGCCCGCGTCCATATCATGAAAGAAGAACGTGCCGACCCCGCAGCGCAGTTTCAGCGGGTTAATACCGCAGGCACCCTGAACCTAGCGCGTCAGGCTGCAGTAGCCGAAGTTAGGCGCTTTATCTTTCTCAGCACCATCAAGGTAAACGGAGAGCAGAGTGTTGCAGGCCAGCCTTTTAATGCAACAGACTGCCCTGCACCGGAAGACCCCTACGCCGTTTCCAAACACGCAGCGGAAAAGGGACTGCAACAGTTGGGGGCTGAAACTGGGATGGAGATAGTGATAATTCGCCCTCCCTTGGTCTATGGCGCGGGGGTCAAAGGGAACTTCGCTACCCTGATAAAGCTGATTGAAAAAAGGGTGCCGCTTCCTCTAGGCGCTATCCACAATAAACGCTCGTTGGTGGGCTTGGACAACCTCGTCGATCTTATCGCCACTTGCATCAAGCATCCCGCTGCAGCCAATCAGATATTTTTAGCTGGAGATGGGGAAGACCTCTCCACCTCGGAACTGCTGCGCCGCCTCGCTCAAGCACTAGGGAAAGCTCCGCTGCTGCTGCCGATTCCGGCTACCTTCCTTGAGTTTGGGGCGAAGTTGCTGGGCAAACAGGCCGTAGCGCAGCGTGTTCTTGGGTCATTGCAGGTGGATATATGTAAGGCGCGAGACTTGCTGGGCTGGACTCCTCCAGTGAATGTGGATGAGGGGCTGAGGAGAGCGGTGGGGAGTTGCTCCCAATCGCCTTGCTCCTATTTAAGGGAACAAACCACCATGATCCGTTTTTTTGACATCCTGTTTGCAGCGTTTGGGCTGATATTCGGGCTCCCAGTTCTGCTCCTCATCAGCGTCATTGGCTATTTTGATACGGGATCTGCGTTATTTTTTCAGGAGCGGATGGGGCGCGCTAAAAGGCCATTTGTGCTGGTAAAATTTCGAACCATGCACCTTGGGACAGAATCGGTCGCCAGCCACCTGGCGAATTCAGCGTCCATCACGGCAGCGGGCAGATTTTTGCGTAAAACCAAACTGGATGAATTGCCGCAGCTGTGGAATGTACTTAAAGGGGAGATGAGTCTGGTGGGGCCGCGCCCGAATCTGCTGAATCAAGCGGAGCTGATTGCCCAGCGCGAGGCGTTAGGAGTGTACGGCGCGCGTCCGGGAATTACCGGCTTAGCGCAGGTGGAGGGGATTGATATGTCAACCCCTGAGTTGCTGGCGCAGACCGATGCCAAGATGCTACAGGAATTAAACCTCAGCGCCTATTTTCGCTATATCTTTATGACCCTTTCAGGTCGCGGGGCTGGGGATCGGGTGCGCTAAAGTGGGATAAGGCAAGATGGGAGCACGATGGGCCGCACCCCTTCATATCCCCGTTACCAGTCCAAACTTCCCTTGATGTGTCCTACCAAGTCGTATTCTGCGGCATCGGTAATTTCGACCGTCACCAGTTCGCCGACATTGGCGTCTCCGGCGTTGATGTAGGTGATACCGTCAATATCCGGAGCCTGGGTTATGCTGCGCCCTTGTAGCAACAGCTCTGTTTCTTCACTCAGCCCTTCGACCAACACCTCAACCTCGCTACCGATTAGGCTCTGATTCTTCTCCCGCGCAATTTCACCCAGGGTGGTCATCAAGGCCTCGCGGCGCTGCTCCTTGATCTCGTCCGGTACCTGCGCGCCATAGGTTGCCGCTGCGGTCCCCTCTTCTTGTGAATAGGTGAATACGCCAACGCGGTCAAACAGCCCGCGCGCGGCAAATGCATGCAGCGTGGCAAAATCTTCCTTGGTTTCACCGGGGAAGCCGACAATAAAGGTAGTACGCAAGGTGATATTCGGGATGCGCTTGCGGATCTTTTCGATCAAGGCAACGGTGGCGTCGCTATCTAGGCGGCGGTTCATCCCTTTAAGAACCGGCGCGGAGATATGTTGCAGCGGCAGGTCTAGATAGGGGCAGATCTTCGGGTGTGTTGCGATGAGATCGAGCAATTCATCACTCACCCCTTCTGGGTAGGCGTAGAGCAGGCGTAGCCAATGCAGTTCATCTATTTGCACCAACTGGCGCAGCAGTTGCTCGAGGGAGGCGCCGTCGCTGCGATCGCGTCCATAGGCGGTGATATCTTGCGCGATCAGGTTGATCTCTACCACTCCAGCTGCCACCCGCTGGCGCACTTCGGCGACAACAGAGTCGATGCTGCGTGAGCGCAGCGGCCCGCGCAAAGTCGGGATGATGCAGTAGGAGCAGCGGTTATCGCACCCTTCGGCAATCTTGACGTAGGCGGTATAAAAAGGCGATGCCTGCAGTCTGGGGGTGTCGTGTTCGTAGAGACCGGCGGGGGCGCTGATATGGCACAGCTGTTGCGGCGCATCGGTGCGCCAGGTATCGATAATTTCGCCGATATGGATGGCATCACCGGTACCTAGGAACAGATCCACCTCGGGCAGGCCGGCGGCCAGCTCCTCGCGGTAGCGCTGGGGTAGACAGCCACACACGATCAGCATGGTGCAGGAGCCCTGCTCTTTGTATTGCGCCATAGCGAGGATGGTGTCGATGGACTCCTCTTTGGCGTCCCCAATAAAGGCGCAGGTGTTGATGATGATGATGGCGGCGCTGGCTACATCGCTGACAATGGTGTAGCGCTCTGGGGGTAGGTGCCCGAGAATCACCTCAGTATCGACGAGGTTCTTTGGACATCCCAGACTTATCATGGCCACGGTGGCAGGGTTCACATTTACGTCGCTCATATTTATGGAATTCACATCTGTTCCTTATCAACGGCCTGCAGCACGCGGGGTTGATGCTCTTGTGTATCGGGTTATTGTACTTGAAGCAGCTTACTTGGCAACGAAACCTGGATCAAGAGCGCATGTTGACAAACTGCAGTTCGACACCCAGATCCGCGCCGCGCAGCTGCTGCATGATATCCTGCAAATCATCAATGTTTTTGCCACTGACCCGCACTTCATCTTCCGTGATCTGGGCCTGAACCTTGAGCTTGCTCCCCTTGATCATCTTGACAATTTCCTTGCCCTTTTCTTTGGATATCCCCTGGATCAGGACCACCTTCTGGCGGATAGCACCAGCGGAGGCCGGTTCTTCCTTCTGAAAATCGAGGCACTTGGTAGAAACGCCGCGTCGGGTAAGTTTCCCTTTTAGGATATCGACGATGGCCTCAAGCTTGTAGGAATCAGAGGCCAAAATGGTGATCTGGCCGTCTTCTAGATCGATTTCGTTGTGGGTGCCCTTGAAGTCGTAGCGCTGATCGACTTCCTTACAGGTCTGATTAACTGCGTTATCAACCTCTTGTAAATCAACCTTGGAAACAATGTCAAAACTTGGCATGAATGTCCTCCTGTATGTTTTTTCTGTGTATGTATTTAATCCATCTGTGTTTGGGATGCTGTTGGCTCGGGGCGGACGATTTCAACTCCGGGTGGAACCCTGAAGGTAAACTCCTCAGGGACTGACGCTGTATTGGTCTTTGCCTGATTGAACCTTAAGACGGTGGTGTTCCCGTTCGGGTCAAGGATGGTGACCCCAGCGAGGGGGAATCGTTCCGGTTGGGTGCCATCGATCAACCCCGCTGGGATATGCAGGGTCAGATTACGCATATAGGTTGACTCCTGCTTTGGGGTCAAGGTCAGCAAATAGTCTCCGAGCTGATCTCCACTCTGGCTACGAGGAGGATCTGGGATGCTCAGTTTGAAATGGCGGTCCAAATTATCGAGACTGCGCAGAAACAGGAGCGGATCGTCACCATCGTTAAGGTGCTCGTCGATAGAGGAGATCATTACTCTATTACTCTCAGGCAGGTAAACCCACAGTTTTTTGCCATTGCTGATGATGTGCTGCACCTCTGGCTCGAGATAATCCCAGCGGAATGCTGCCGGGGCATCGGCGTTAAAACGTACGGAGACCTTACCGTGGCCATCTTTGGAACGCTTCAAGCTGGCGATGTGCGCCTGTTGGTCGAAATCCGCCCTGAAGCTTGTAATGGCAAGCTGGGATGGTGCGTCGGACTTGAACGGGGCCTGAAGCTTCTGCTGCAGGGTGGCAACGCTGATCTCTGTAGCTGCGTGGGAAGGGGCAGGGGTCCAAAGCCCGGCGCTGAGTGCGCATGCACACAAGAGACACAAAAGTTTTCGGGGGACACGCGGAGTCAGCATGGGGTTTCTCCATATAATGGGTGAAAACAGGTACAGGGCGAATTAAGCGCGAAAGTGGTTGAACCCACCGGGGTTAGATGCATCGGATTTGTTCTCACGCATAGATGTATGGGTTATGCCGCAATGGTCGATGCTGCGCAGACCTTCCTGCGCTGGGAGAATCTTCCCCACTGCGGTCAGGGGTACGTTTAACTCGGCGCTCAGTTGCGCGATGCGCTGCTGCTGCTCCGCTGGTGCGGTAAATAACAGTTCGTAGTCTTCCCCGCCTTTGAGCACTTGGGTACGCCGCTGTGGTTGCTGGTGCAGGTGCTGCTGCACGGATGCAGACAGCGGGATGAGCCTAGTGTCCAACTCGGCACCACACCCAGAGCGCTCCAAGATATGCCCTAAGTCGGCAAAGATACCATCGGAAAGATCGATCATGGCGCTGGCGAGCCGTTGGCTGGCCAAGGCACGCCCCAGTTGCAGGCGCGGTTGCGGGCGGTAATGTCGCAGCGCAATGTGGGCTTCGGGTTTTTCACCCTCCAGCAATTGCAGCAGGGCGAGGGCGCTGTCGCCCAGAGTGCCGGAAACGTAAATTATATCGCCGGGGGTGGCACCACTGCGTTGGCAGAGTTCGGCCTGTGGAATGCTGCCCTGCACGGTGACGCTGATGCACAGCCCCTGCACAGAGCGGCAGGTGTCCCCGCCGCATAGGGTTGTATTTTCTTGGTCACACAAGGATAAAAACCCATGCATGAATGCTTCTAGATCATCTAGTGCAGTCTCTGCCGGAATGCCAAGGCCGAGATGCACGTAGAGGGCGGTACCCCCCATGGCGGCAATATCGCTTAGGTTCACCGCCGCACTCTTCCACCCCAGGGAGTACATATCGATCCATGTCCGGCGAAAGTGGATATCCTCCAAGAGCAGATCCTTGGTGGTGAGCAGCACTTCGCCGGGAGGAAAGGTGCATACGCTGCAATCATCACCGATGCCGGTAAGGACCGCTGGGTTCGCGCGCACCCGCTGGCGGATACGTTCAATAAGACCAAATTCGCCCAGCGCGGCTAAGGTCGCGGCGGCGATTTCTTTTTTTTCTGGGCGGGTATTTTTATCCATGCGCGCACTTTATGTAAAACAAGGAGAAAAGTCTAGATGGGAGCGCAAACTGTGTGGCAATGGTGGAAAATGTTTGTGCCACCAGCGGATAGTGCAGTTTCGTAGACTTGGTGTCGGCAGAAAAGAAAAGGCCGTGACAACTGCCACGGCCTTTTGCCAGGATCTAGGTCCGTTTACGCTTCAGCTCAGCGTTCCAGCGGCCCAGCCGCACGGATTTCGTCGGTGACCCCGTCGGCGAATTTCTCAAAGTTCTTATGGAAAGCCTTGGCCAGTTCCTTAGCCTTGGCGTCGTACGCACCCTTGTCGTTCCAGGTGTTGCGCGGGTTGAGCACCTCTGCCGGAACGTTGGGGCAGCTCTGGGGCACGTGCAGACCGAAGATCGGATCACGCTCGAACGCAACCGTTTCGAGTTGGCCATGGAGTGCAGCGTCGAGCATTGCACGGGTGTATTGGATCTTCATGCGTGAGCCGACGCCATAAGGGCCACCGCTCCAGCCGGTATTGACCAACCAGCATGAGACCTTGTGCTCGCGGATTTTCTCTTTGAGCAGGTTGCCGTACACCGACGGATGCATAGGCATGAACGGTGAACCAAAGCAGGCGGAGAAAGTGGCCTGCGGCTCGGTTACCCCTTTTTCGGTGCCGGCCAGCTTTGCGGTATAACCGGAGATGAAGTGGTACATGGCCTGCTCGGGGGTCAGCTTGGAAATCGGCGGCATAACTCCGAATGCATCCGCCGTAAGCATGATGATAGTACTCGGATGCCCCGCCTTGAGTGAAGGCTCAATGTTGGGGATATGGGTTATCGGGTATGCGGCGCGGGTGTTTTCGGTGATGCTGGCATCATCGAGATTTATGTAGCGGGTAATTGAATCCATGCCGACGTTTTCCAGAATGGTGCCGAATTTGCGCGTGCACTGGTAGATCTCAGGCTCGGCTTCTGGACTGAGGTTGATAACCTTGGCGTAACATCCCCCTTCGATATTGAACACCCCGTCCTTGGTCCAGCCATGCTCGTCGTCACCGATCAGACGACGCTTTGGATCTGCAGAGAGGGTGGTCTTGCCGGTGCCGGAGAGACCGAAGAAGATGGCTGAGTCGCCATCCTCCCCCACGTTGGCGCTGCAGTGCATGGAGAGGACATCTTGCTTGGGTAACAGGTAGTTCATTACCGAGAAGATGCCCTTTTTAATTTCACCGCTGTAGGCAGCTGCGGCTATCAAGACGATCTTGCGCTCGAAGTTGATGATGATGGCTGCTTCGCTGCGGGTACCGTCAATTTCCGGTGTAGCTTTGAAATCTGGGGCGGCGATAACGGTAAAGCCGGGGGCGAAGTTGTCCAGTTCCTCTTGGGTTGGCAGGATGAACATGTTGCGCGCAAACAGACTCTGCCATGCCAAGGTGGTGATTACTCGAACCGGCAGACGGTAATTGACATCGCTGCCAGCAAAGCAATCCTGCACGTAGAGTTCACGGTTTTGCAGGTACGCCAGCATGCGATTGTACAGCGCGTCAAACTTATCCGCCTCAAACGGACGGTTAACATCGCCCCACCAGATATCTTCCGCACTTGCTCCAGCTTTGACAATGAAGCGATCGTTGGGAGAACGTCCGGTGTAATCGGGATTGAATACGACAAGGGGGCCCTGATGAGACAGATGTCCTTCATCACGCATAATTGCGTCCTCGTACAGCTCAGGGGTGCTTAGGTTGCGCAGAACAGTGTGGACATTGATAATACCGTACTGATCGAGTGAGATTGGTTTGGGGACGATTTGGTGACCCATGTGTTTTTCTCCTTGGCGGGGATGGCTTGCCATGCAGGACGCTGGCGTTGAATATAACCGGGGCGAATACATATAAAAAAGGGTTAGGAAGCATACCTATGCTTACGTTTAAGTTACGGCGCAGACCGTGTAAAGTAGCAACGCCATGTTTAGCCACATGCTGCATTTAGGTGCAGATCAAAAATTTAGTAGCACTAAAATAACCGTTGCAGATATTTGCTGGATAAATAAAATATAAGTATAAAGCCCAATTCAAAAAACAGACTCGAAATACTAGCCATAAATCTAAGTAGTACGTTCTTGGATATTCACATATTAATCAGGGTGCTGCAACAATAAAGCCCCGCTATCTGCAAAGGCAACAGACAGCGGGGCTTATTTTTAAGCACAGTAAAGGGATGTGATCAAAGGCAGCGGGTAAATTCAGAAGTAAAGCCCGCAGATGCCATTGCGTGAGTTATCGGCAGCGCAGCGCCAGCTCCGCAGCAATCTCAGTCAAGGCCTTTGCCGTTGGAGAATCTGGATACGTGAGCACTACTGGGGTTCCCTCGTCTCCAGCATCTACCACGCGTGGATCCATGGGGATCTGCCCCAGAAAGGGCACGTTCATTTCGCCCGCCATTTCTCGGCCGCCCCCTTTCTTGAAGATATCCACCATTTCATTGCAGTGAGGGCACGCAAAGCCACTCATGTTTTCTACGATGCCGTAAATGGGTAACTTGAGCTGATGGCAGAAAGTTACGGACTTACGCACATCCACCAGCGCCACCTTTTGCGGGGTTGTCACCAAAACAGCGCCGGTGTTTTCTCCCAGCAACTGCACGATGCTCAGAGCTTCATCCCCGGTTCCCGGCGGGCAGTCAACCACTAGGTAATCTAGTTCACCCCAGTTTACATCGCGGAGAAACTGCTGAATGACTCCAGCTTTCATGGGGCCGCGCCAGATAAGGGCATCATCCTGCTCTTTGATGAGAAAACCGATGGACATCACTTTGAGTCCGTGCGCGCCAACGGGAAGCATGAGGTCGTCTTCCACCGCCGGACGCTGCAGCTCAAGGCCGAGCATGGTCGGCACACTTGGGCCATGCAGGTCGATGTCAAGCAGGCCAACCGTAGCCCCCTGTTGCGCTAGACTTAGGGCGAGGTTGACTGCCGTAGTGCTTTTACCCACTCCCCCCTTGCCCGACATCACCAGAATCTTGTGCTTGATTTTAGCCAGCGAAGACTGCATCTGCTCCTGACGCTGTTGCTGGTCGCAGCTTTTTTTCTCCGCGTCACTGCAGTTGCTGCTTTTATCGCATCCGTTGCAAGGGTTTTTCTGTGCATCTTTCTGGGTTTTTTCCGAATTATTGCTCATCGAGGTTCTCCTTAGCTATGGAACAAAGAAAAAATAAAATTAGAAATATAAGCACTCAGGTACGTGAACAGGGCATGAGACTAATCCCGTTGCGCAATTTTTGTCAAACAGGTTATGGGGCAGGACGGGGGTGATGTCGCCAGCAGGGGAAATATTTTGCCCGCCGAGCCATTTGTTTCATCTCCTGAAAAACCGTCTTAAATATCTGGAATGGTGTTTTATTTTCTTGACCCTTTAAGGAGGGGCTGTTAATTCTTCCCCTTTATCTGATGCTGGACACCGCCATAGTAGAATAGCGTTCTGTATTTCTTAAGGCTGATCAAGGGAGGAAGAGGATTATGTACCAAAAATTGATGACCAAATTTATTGCAGGAGCAGTGATGCTGCTGCTCACGACCCCAGCCTGGAGTGCCATTGAGTTTTTTGGTACCGCGCGGGTGCTGCCGACTTATTATTCTAACTTCGATTTTGATGACAAAAAGAACGATATGTTTGTCGCCAACGAGGGGGGGATGACCAAAGGGGAGCATATCCGTGCTGAACTGCGCTTGGGCTGGATGGCCGCAGGGGAGAAGTGGTCGGTGAAAATGATTACCGAGGCGGATGTGATCATGCAAAAAGATACAGCGGATCGCTCTTTTTACGCCGGAGCTGAGAAAGATGGCAACCCCAATACCGGCGGTGAGTTTGGCATCGAGCGTGTCGAGTTGCTGTACAAGTTCAATCCGGCGCTGGAGCTGGAGACCGGTTGGGATGTGCGTTTCCTGGATGTTCGTACCGGCGGACTGCTGTTCGGTGACGATCATCCCTTTATCGGGTTTCGTGGGGATCTGAGTAAAACCACCAGCTACGAATTGCTGTATTTGCCGATTCAGAATATGAGCAGCATTAAAATCGAGCCCTTCGACAGTGACGCCGTGAACGACTGGCGCGTCTATACCCTCAAGCTCAATCAGAAGGTGGGCACCTTTGACTTAAGTCCGTTCTATGCCTACAGCGACAACGACCAGCGTGAAGCCAAGGTCCATTATTACGGTGCGGAGGTTCTCGGTAAAATAGGGATGTTCAAGCCGTCGTTTGAGATTGTATTTGCCGATGGTAAGTTTGACGGAGGCAAAGATATCTCCTCCATGGCGGCGTTTGCTGGTCTGGAGTTGGAAGTAGCACAGGCTTTTAAGCCCTATGTAGCCCTGCGCTATACCCAAGGGGATGACGATGCCAACGATAATAAAGTTAAAGGCTGGGTCGGAATTACCGACATCGGGCGCTTCACCCCACTGATGGGGATGGATGGCGGGATCCTCAGCGAGGATCTGGGGCAGAGCTACGGCGCAACCCTGTATTCGTATTCGCCGGAACGCGCTCCTTTGAAGGACGGACTTCCTACGGATAACTACGGTGGGATCAGCAACGGCGGACGGGGCAATAACCCGGGCCAGAGACTTGCCGCCATTGGAGCCAAAGGAGATCTATCCCAATGGGTGGACAAGCTCAGCTACAAGACCCAAGTGTTCATGATCTGGTACGATAAAACGGATAACCTGAATAATATGAGGAAGCCGGGAAAGAAGGTGGATAAGTACGCTGGCACCACCTTTGATTTCCAGCTTCAGTATGCGCTTGATGAGCATTTCAGTGTGGGTTACATCTTCGGGATTTTTGCCCCCGGCGCGGGTATCAAAGATCAGTTTGGCGACGATCCAGCCATGACGAACTGCCTTGCCCTTACCTGGAGCTACTGATAACGAGCACCAAATGGTGATACAAAACACATAACTTTTAGTATATGGGCATGGCTGCCGCTAGCCATGCCCATAAAACTGGGTTAGACTTTCCAGCATGACTATTCAACGACGCAATACACACATCAGTGTGCCGAATGAGGATACCGCTGCATCTGCCACCCCCAAGGGTGTCATGCAAATGGTGCGTTTTGACATTGCCGGAATGCACTGTGCCAACTGTGCGGGCACCATTGAAAAAGCTCTGGGGAAGTTGACTGGGGTGGATGAGGTGGCGGTAAATTTTGCCCGGAATACGGGGCAGGTTAGCTACGACCCCGCGCTTCTTAGCCCGGAAGATATCTTTACTGCGGTGCGCGATGCCGGATACCGCGCCTGGTCGCAGGAGCAGCGCACCGAGGCGCTGCACATGGCACAGGAACAGACCAAGCGTGAGCGTCTGCATCTGCTTATCGCCACCGCCGGGGCAGTGCCCATTATGCTGCTGATGTTCTTCCCCATCTTCGGCAGGGGCACGCTCTGGGTGAGCGCCATTCTGGCTACTCTGGTGCAGTTCAGTGCTGGGTTGGATTTTTATACTGGGGCTTGGACTTCGCTACGTAATCGCGCGGCCAATATGGATGTGCTGGTTGCCCTTGGGATCACCGCCGCCTATGGCTATTCGGTGCTGTCTCTGTTCGGTGTTCTGGGGCCAAATGCCACCGTATTTTTTGAAACCAGCGCTATGCTTATCATGTTTATCCGCTTTGGTAAATGGCTCGAAGTCGGGGCCAAGGGCAGGGCTGGTGCGGCATTAGAGCGCCTGCTGCATCTGCAGCCGGAACGGGCGGTGCGCTTCGAAGAAGGGGTGGAGCGCGAAGTAGATGTGGCCGAGGTCAAGCCAGGAGATCTGCTTTTGGTGCGCGCCGGAGAAAAAATACCGGTAGATGGCATCGTGGTAGAGGGAGAGGCTGCGGTCGACGAAGCCATGCTCAGTGGCGAGTCGGTGCCGGTGAATAAAGAACCGGGAGTACAGGTCAGCGGTGCAACCATCAACCGCTCCGGACGTTTGGTGGTGCGCGCAACCCACGTGGGGGATGAAACGGCTCTGGCCCAGATTGTGCGTTTGGTGGAAGAAGCCCAGGGCGACAAGGCCCCGATTCAACGGGTCGCCGACCGTGTTTCCAATTATTTTGTCCCGGCAGTACTCCTGATTTCATTGGCATCCTTTGTGGTCTGGCTGTTTGTGTTGGATAGCACCTTTCTGTTCGCGTTTCAGATGTCCATATCAGTTGTAGTTATCGCGTGCCCGTGCGCCCTTGGTCTCGCTACCCCCATGGCCATCATGGTGGGCAGCTCTGTTGGGTTGGAGCGCGGCATCCTGTTTAAAAAAGCGGCAGTGCTAGAGCAGATTTCCCACCTTAAAGTTCTGCTGCTGGATAAGACCGGCACCCTGACCAGCGGAGTGTTTCAGGTGGAGGAGGTTTATACCCCGACTGCCATGAACGCCGATGAAGTGCTGCGTCTGGCGGCGTCTCTCGAAGAGGGGAGCAACCATCCCTTAGCTCGCAGTGTTGTGGTGCAGGCGCGCGCACGAAATTTGAGTTGGGAAACCCTTGCTAGCGTAGAAGAAATTGGCGGGCAAGGAGTTCAGGCCGAGATCGACGGCCTGCAGTATATCTGCGGACAACAGAGTTTGCTTGAGCGCCACGGGGTGAAAATGGAGGCGGTGCAGCAGCAGGCGCAGGACCTTGCAGCGGCGGGCAATTCCCTCGTGTTTCTGGCCCGCGAGCAAGAGGTTCTGGGCGTCATCGCCTTGGGTGATGAGCTGAAGCCGGATGCCGCCGAAGTTATCGCAGATCTGCAGGCGCTGGGGCTGGAGTGTATCCTTTTAAGTGGAGACCGGCGCGCTGCGACCGAGGCGATAGCCCGGCAGATCGGTATCAAAAAGGTTGAAGCAGAAGTGGTGCCGGAACAGAAACTCGAGGTGGTGCGCAGATATCAGAGTACGGGCGTATTGGTAGGTATGGTTGGTGACGGTATCAATGACGCACCGGCTCTGGCACAGGCCGATGTCGGAATCGCCATAGGTAGCGGCACCGATGTCGCCAAAGAGACCGGGGATCTGATTCTGGTTAAAGACGACTTGCGCGATATCGAGCGCGGCATTCGCTTGGGCCGCCTTACCCTGCGCAAGATTAAATAAAATCTGTTCTGGGCGTTCTTCTACAATACGCTCGGAATTCCCATTGCCGCTGGGGTGCTGTATCCCGCCTTCGGATTATATCTGCGCCCGGAATTTGCGGGCTTAGCGATGGCGTTTTCCAGTGTCTCCGTAGTAGTTAACAGCATGTTGCTGCGGCGCGGGTTTCGTGCCTGATCTACAATGCTTAAACTGCATGAGCGAAAAGTAGAGGAAGGTAGAGAAGAGGGTCGGCACATGGATGTGAAAATAAGACGCTCCAGCATATTTCTGCTTTTGCTTGTTTCTTGCGTGCTGGCCTCAATGGCCGTGGCATCGAACTGGCCTCAGCTCGAAAGTCGGCTAGAAGCTTGGGATGGAGCCAAAGAGGTGCAGCTACCGACAGGAATTGACCCCATAGAAGATCCGGTTTTTGCCCCCGTGGTGGAGATGCTGCTGCGCGCGGGTTTTGCGGTGCGGACTGATGGAGATAGTGCAGCGGGAGATGGTCTAATTATGGCCCAACGTCAGAGTGGCGATGAGGTAAGAATTGTTCTCACCCGCGCCCGTGACGGTGCGTTGCTTGCGGTTGAGTCAGTCAGGCGCCCTGCTGCTACTTTGCCTCGGGCGCATGTTCTTTCAACCGCGATCGTTACCGGGAAAGGCCGCTTGGTCGAACGTAATCAAGTAGATGCGCCCGTCCAGCACCTGCGCATCGAGTCTAGTTCCACGGCCAATACTATGGGGGTACGTTCTGAAACAGGGCACCTTCTCGGGGGCGATGTGCTGGTGGATATCCCCGGGCAACCGCGCAGTATAGCTGCGTGGCCGCTGATCTCATCGACGGCAGACGCTGATGGCACAGGTTTCCATCTGTTTGCTCTGTACGATAAAGAACTGGTTCATTTCCATTACTATTTCAAGCGCCGTTCCAATGCCCGTTCCCCTCATCTTGAGCGCATAGCCACATTCAGACCTGCAACCAGGGTTTCTCGCGCACTACGCATTACATGCGTCGATCTTGATGGAGACAATAGACCCGAACTGGCACCGGTGTGGGTTGAAGATATCCACAGTGTCGATGCGGGGACAGATTCGCGCCTGCATTCTTGGGTTTTGGGAGTGAGCCCGGACGGAAGCATGCAGGAGCGCAGCGCCGACCTCAAAGGTTATCTGGCCGAGGACAATGGGAAACTGCACCTGCAACAGCGGGGTGAATATACTACGTTCGAGGCGGCGGTATATGCTATTTCAGGTGCAGGTGGCGACCCAAAACGTCACTATATACGCAGTGCAGAGCCAATGGCTGAAACGGGGCACTGGGTGCTGAATCACTCGCGCTGGCCAGATAGTGGGCGCATCCTGATATGGAACGACGACGAGCGTCTGGTGCTGGGGGCATACCCCGGCAAGGCGGCGGCAGACAATTATGCTGGCGGCACCCTCCTCTCTGATTTTGGTTCCTACCAGGGTGCAACCATCTATATCCCGCTGCAGGAGCCGGAATATCGCGGCGGTTTTTCAATCCACGATCGGATAAAGGAGCGCAAGGAACATGTGCCACGCCGGATGTTGCCCCATGCAGGATCCATCTTCACCACGGTGCGCGGGCGTGATGCCGGGCTCCCGCTGGTGGGGCGCGCCTCCGGGCGAGACAAGCTGGTGCAGATAGTTGAGGTAGAGATGGGATTGCAGGCGCGCTCACCTTTTGCGGCTGTGGATGCATTTATTCTGGATTTTGCGCTGTGGCAGAGTGCTGATGGAGTGCTGCAATCCGTATTGTTGCTGAACGAAAAGCAGGATGGCAGCGGGCGCGCCTACCTGCAACTGCAGGGGGCGCAATACTGACTATACTTCACCAGCTCTTCCGCTAAGGTTGGTGTTTAGGTTTATTTTTTATCCGTGAAGCCGAATTTTTTCATGCGATAGCGCAAGGTGTCGCGGCTCATCCCCAGCGCTTGCGCCGCCTTGGTTTGGTTATTGTCGTGCTGCTGCAGCGCCATAGCGATCAACTTCATTTCAACCTCGCTCATGGTTATCCCCCCCGGGGGGAGCCTTATCCGGAGTCCATCGGTGCTTGAGGTGGGGGCTGTTATTCCAGCCATCGTCAGCGCAGGCTCTTCCTGCCATGGCGTCATAACCTCTTCGGGCAGATGTTCAGGCAGAATCTCAGGCTCAGAACCAAGCATTACCGCGCGTTCGATGGCATTGCGCAATTCTCGCACGTTCCCAGGCCAAGGATAGCGCTGCATGAGTTCCATGGCTCCAGGGCTGACTCCGCTGAACCTCTTGCCATATTCTGCGTTCAAGCGTCGGATGAAATAATCGATCAAGGTGGGTAGGCACCCGCGCCGCTCCCTTAGGGGTGGCAGGCGGATAGTTAGTACGTTCAAGCGGTAGTACAGATCACTGCGGAATTCGCCGCGTTGCACCAGCGCTGGAAGATCGCGGTTGGTTGCAGCTACGATGCGCACATCCACAGTGAGGGTTTCCCGCCCGCCGACGCGGCGAAAGGTACGGTTCTCAATCACCTTCAAAATCTTGGCCTGCATCGCCAGCGGCATATCCCCTATCTCGTCTAAAAAAACGATACCCTCTCTAGCACTTTCAAAAATCCCTTTTTCTTTGGTGCTGGCATCGGTAAATGCCCCTTTTTCGTGGCCAAACAGTTCATTCTCGAGCAGATTTTCCGGAATAGCAGCGCAGTTTACCTCAATAAAGGGCTGCTCGCTTCGGGCGCTGTAGTCATGGATGGCCTTCGCGATTAATTCTTTGCCGGTGCCGCTTTCCCCAAGGACCAACACGGTTTTACAGTCACTCTCGCCACATATCTTGACGAGCTTGAATACTTCGACCATCTGCTCCGAACTGCCCACCAACTGATCTGTATGCACTTCACCCGTTTTGGTTGGGTCAGGGATAGGACCATTAAGCGCTCTTTGTGCCAAGCGTTCCAGGGTGTCGATCGCTGTTTTCTCCACATGGTCTAGCTTAAACGGTTTGCCGACATAGTCATCTGCCCCACCTTGCAGCGCCTTGATGGTACTATCCAGGTGCGCATCGGCAGTTATCATGATAACCCCTGTTGCGGGGCGTTCCTTTTTGAATCTACGTAGCAGCTCAATGCCGTTGGCATCAGGCAAACTGATGTCGAGTAGGATTAAGTCGGGCGTAAATGTATTGAATTTCTCCACCGCCTCAGCCCCTGTGCTGGCGGTTTCCACCGCGTAGCCGGCGGCTTTCATGGTCTCGGCTAGTGACCAGCACACCATTTTCTCATCATCTACAATCAGTACTTTTTGTTGCGCCATTGGTGAACACCTCGTGAAGCTTGGTTTGGATTTTGCAGTGTTTTGCCTGGTGTTGCTCAACTGCCTAGGCCCATGCAAAAAGCTTTCCCATTCGTTAGGCGGGAGAATGATGGAACATTCTTTCATATAGATGGAGCTGAACACCAGTGAATATTCCTAACCCCGTATTGGGGGTAATGTCAAGTTGGGGTAAATGCCCCAGCTTTAGTGTGGCAAAAAAAGCAAATTGGGGCAAGTCGCCCAGTTGGGTGGGTTACACGACCACCGTATGCGCACTCCTGGGACTGGTTGGATTGTTTCTGCATGTTCTAGCGGAAGATGTTTTTGCCCAGAGCGCAAAGGGAGCACACTGCGTAGGGACAATGGATCGCGGGATAATGGAGCAATCGCTGTCCTATCCGGCGCATATCTACTATGACGCGCTGAATGATGAGGTGTTTATCACCGACTCGGCGCATAGCCGCATTGTAGTGTGTAACAGTAACTATTTTCCGGTGTACGAATTTGGGACCAGCCAGAAAAATAAATATATCGGTGGAATGGCGCGAATAAACGGCAAGCTAAGCGTAGTCACCAGAGAGCAGAGCGGGGCTGGGTTCGAGGTGGCAGTGTTTGACGATGCCTTTTTGCCTACAGAGCCGATTTTTCTTAGTGGTTATCCAGAAGTTAAAGAGCGTGTCTTCCTCCCTTCACGCGTGGTTCAGGGGCTGGATGGAAGGATATATATAGTTTCAGAAAACGGCGGCCCTGTTTACGTCTTTACCCATAACGGCGCGTTTCTGCACCTGCTGCAACCCCATGATGTTGTGCTGGGGATACGTGAAGTGGCAAGCGTAAAGGATGTTGCTGTCGACACAAATGGCAAGCTTTACCTGCTGAGTGAAGAGCGTGGCAGGGTTTATGTATATGACGACAGAGAAATATTTTTGTTCAAGTTCGGACAAAAAGGGGGAGACCGGGGGAAGCTGGCGCGCCCACGTGGTATTGCCGTCAATACCTCCAAGAAGGAGATATACATCTCTGATTATCTGCGCCATGCCGTTTCAATCTACACCTTGCAGGGTGAATTTGTGGATGAATTTGGCGGCAAAGGTGCTGGGAAGGGCTGGCTGTATTATCCCTCGGACGTAGCGGTAGATGGGAAAGGGCATGTGCTGGTGGCGGATACATTTAATCACCGGATTCAGGCTTTTGTCCTGCCCTAAAAACTTGGCATTGCTAACAGCTCCTGGGTGCCGACGGGAGTCTGGTGTTTTAATAATGTTATTAGGAGGTTAAAAGATGAAGTGGAACAAATGTCTGGTTGTAGGTGCAATATTGATGTTCTTGAACGCGGGTATTGCCGTGGCCGCTGAAGAGGCGCCCCTCGCACTGTCTGACTGCAATAAGTGCCATAGCGCTATTGTGACGGATGTAACGCTTAACGGTGGTCTGCATTTAAGCGCAGTAAGCTGCCTTGAGTGTCACTTAGAGCACCCGCCGGTGGGAACTGAAGCGATCCCAGAGTGTGGCATGTGTCACGCTGCTGGGGATAATGCGCACTATCGGGTAGATAACTGCCTTAGCTGCCATAATCCGCACCATCCGCGCGCCATCGATTTTGCCGCAGATGCGCAGGTTAATCCGGTGTGTGTGAGCTGTCACGCCAATGAAGGTGAGCAGCTGCGGGAATACCCGAGTAAGCACAGTGATTTAAGCTGCACGGCATGCCATCTGACCCATGGTGAGTATTTGAGCTGTCTCGAATGTCACGGACCGCACGTCGAGGGGCAGACCTATCAGGATTGCTTCACCTGTCATAAGCCGCATAAGCCTACGCTGGTGCGCTATCCAGAGACTGCGCCGGTATCATACTGTTCTGGCTGCCACCCCAAGGCAACTAAAGACCTGGCTCAGAACAGAACTCGACACCACGACCTAACGTGTGCCTATTGTCACAAGACCCAGCACAAGGCTATCCCCACGTGTGAAACCTGCCATGGTGAGCCGCATGAAAAGTCGATGCATCAGGCGTTCCCTGCTTGCTTACAGTGCCATGTGGATCCACACGCGCTAGCAAAATAACATAGGCTATGGGTGTTTATTGCGTTTTTAAGGAGTTATGTATGAAGTATTTAGGTAGAAAAACCGCGCTGGCTGCAGCCATGCTTGCGTGTGCGGCATTGGTTTGGGGTTGCGTCGAATCAGGAGCAGGAATTAGCGGTGCTACAGGGGTACGGGCCCTTAAAAGCCAGGGCTACGAAGAGATGTCCGACAGCGCTCCCGCCAGCTCAGCTGGTGCTCCTGCTGGAGGAAGCTTTAAGGTTGTAGCGCAGGAAGGGCAGGAGCAACTGGTAGTTGTTGACCCCACAAGAGGGGAAGAGGCGCAGCAGGCACTCGGATCGGTGTATGATCTCGACCTGAAGCCTCTAAGCACACCTGAGTGCGGTCGCTGCCACTTTAGTGTCTTTACTGCCATTAAAGATGACGGAGGTAAGCACCAACTAGACTGTACCTACTGCCACGAAGAGTTCCATACCTATAAGCCTGGTAAAAACTGGGCCGATGTTGTGCCGGCATGTAATACCTGCCACGGAGCTGCACACGGACAAGACTATTTGCAGTGCCTCACCTGCCACGCAGATGCTCATGCTCCTGTGACATCTATGGTGGCGTTAAGCCAGCTCGAACCTGATTGCGCCAAGTGTCACCAACCGCAGGGACAAGAGCTGAAACTGTACCCCAGCGCACATACGGAACTGAGCTGCAGTAGCTGTCACCATACCCAGCATGGCAACATCCCAGACTGCAGCGAATGTCATGCTCAGCCCCACGTAACCTTCGAGGACAACAGCGGTTGTGTTGGATGCCATCCGGTGCACTCACCGACCAATATCGAGTACGGTACTCAGGTTGAAAACAACGTCTGCGCCGGTTGTCACCAGAGTGTGAACACCACGCTGATGAACAGCCAGAAAAAACACGCTACCCTCAGCTGCGTCTACTGCCATGCGCAGAGTCACGGCCATATCTCGACATGTCAGGATTGTCACGGTAAGCCGCACAGTGAGGCAATGCTCTCACGTTTTGGATCCTGCACCGAATGTCATGGTGATCCGCACGCTCTGGCCTTACCAGGTCAATAGCCTCTGTCTTGTGGTATGAAATTTAATGTAATGCTAGCTGGAATTGGGGTGCTGCTCTTTGTAGTGGCACCCCGGTTCAGTGCTGCCGATCCGATACATTGGAATGCCAACTGGAACTACGCTCGTAGTGGCGGAGACGCCCAGGATGTACGCTGGAACCTAGGTGAAACCTACGGCGCATCCATTGATCGAGATGTCAACCGTGCCACTAATATGGGTGGTGCCCTGCGTTATTCGCAGCGGCGCGACAGCGACGATCAGTGGCAGGGTACACTCAATCCGAGCCTGTCTCTGGGTCTGCGCAATGACCTCTTCAGTTTGCAGGTTGGAGGCAATGAGAGCCGCCGTAAGCGTACTGGTGCTGATGAAGCGATTAACCGCGCGCTGAGCAGTAGTTTCAGCACCTCCTTGGCAGATGTCTGGCCGCAACTTCGTCTAAATTACAGCCGTAGCGAAAATTATGACAAAGCATCACCGCCAAAGCAGGACAGCTGGAGTGAAAGTTACAACGGTAGTCTGAGCTATGCCCTGGGAGGACTCGAAGCATTCTACAGCGGACGCTATAACCGTAGTGAAGATGAGGTTGGAGCTACAGAAAATGACGGAACATCGCATTTAGCTAAGCTTGATGGCAGCTATACCTTCTTGGATCAACGCCTGCAGCTGAGCTTTTCTACCCAGTACAACGAAAGCGAAAACAACACCTATATAAAATCCGCTGCAGGAGATCGAATATTTATTCCCCAGTTTGTGTCGCAGCAATACGCCGGTTTTGACGATAATCCTATATTTAGCGCGCTGGAAAGCAATTCAGCCCTCGGAGATGGACGCGAGGATATCCCCGCTCTGGTGTGGAGCGAATCTGAAGATGAAGATTTAAGCATCGCTGCGCGCCTAAATAGTCAGGAACTTGATCAGATTGAAGTGGTGTTTTTGGGAGAGCCTGATCCTTTTTTCCGCTCCCAACTTCAGGCCAGCGTGTATGTAAGTAACAACAATCGGGATTGGACCAAGAGCTCGGTGGGTATTACTCGGCGCTGGGAAGAGGATACGGTGTTTGAGCGTTGGAGCTTCATCTTGGATCTGAATCAGACACTTAACGCGCCATATGTGAAAATTGTCCTGCACGAACCGGCGGGGGTGTGGGACCCCGTCCAGATCAGCGAGTGCATCTGGAGTCGGGCGGTTATTGCAGCAGGCGATGAAATAAAAACCACCAATACCTTTAAGCGCTATAAATATCAAACCAATGCCCATCTGCGCCCTTTTGAGGATTGGATTGTCACCGCCAGCTACGGATATGATTTGAGCCAACCGGGCGAAGGGGCAGAAACCGAAGAAGTTCAGCAGTCCTACGGTATTCAATGGCATCCTGCCGCAGTTCTCTCCTTTCAGGCACTCTACAGCGAAAATGAAACCATGGTAGAAAAACAGGAAACCGAGACTGGGCGCAACTGGACCATGTCGGCACAGTGGGACCCCCTCAGTACCTTAGCAACGGCCCTTAGCTTCAACTGTAGCGAAAACCTGCTCGACTCCGAACTGCAGAGCCGGACCTATACGGTTAGCTCCAGCCTGGTAGCACAGCTTTTGCCCGACTGGTCAGCCAGTCTAAACGGAAGTTGGTCCCAGAACGAAGACATGCTCAATGACAGCGAAACCACAACCACATCCTGGACCCTCGACACCAGTACGCAGTTGCGCCCTAGCACGCGTCTCACCATGTATGTCAATTACGGCTCGACCTCTACCGAGGCGATTCGCGGAGATGAAAACTCATCGAACTATGATGGCGGCCTAAATCTCAACTACCGCCCCTCCGACACTTTGCAGAGCAATACCAGCGTCAGTTATGCTGGTGATGACGACAGTGTGAGTGCAAGTACCAGCGTTTCGCTGCGCCTTAGCAGTGACCTGCAGTTCAATGCCGCCGCCGCATTTACGTTTGATGATGACGTTAGCCAAAATTATACCGCCTCCCTGATATGGCTGATGACAAAACGCTTCAGTCTACGTCAGGGGGTGCAGTATGCAACAGCTGATCTGGCCCAGTGGAGTTACTCCGCCAACGCCAGCTACAATTTCTAAGTGCCTTAACGTAACCCTTAACAGAAAATGCAGGGTTTATGTAACAGGTATGTTTTTTGCAAAACCAGTATCGGATGCGGACTGGCAAAGCGTGAAAGGCGATATGAAACCATGTTAAGCGATGGACATAAAGTGCGGGCAGCTCTGACGATAATTGTGCTGGTATTTTTAGCGGGGTGTGCTGCGGTTCCGAGCTATCACACCGACCCGGCACTCGCGACCGGCTTTGTGAAAAAGATTGCAGTACTTCCCTTTGAAAATAACACCTCGGAGCGCTTTGTCGAAAAGCAGGTACGTGACCTGCTGAGCACCCAAGTGATGAGCATGGGGTTTTTTGAGGTCCTAGAAAAAGGGGATCTGCGCCGTTTTCTTAATGACGAAATTGTAGGGGAAGATAAGACCTCCGTCCCTCAGGCAACAGCGCGCAGACTTGGGCGCGAGTTTGGCATACAGGCATATATGGCGGGTTCGGTCGAAGGATACAGCCTTGAGCGTAATGGGAGCTATTCCTATCCGGTGGTAGCTCTGACCCTGCGCCTGGTTGAGATTAATAGCGGAAAAATTCTGTGGCAGGCGAGCCATGTAGGCTCGGGCTACAGCACCAAAGACCGTATTCTCGGGCTTGAAAGCGACAATCTGCATCAGGTAGCCAGACAATTGATTGAAGATATGCTTCTAACCCTGACGTACTAACAAGGCGTCGGTTAGGGATTATAAGGAAGAGCGAAACGCACCGGACAACGTCCTTTGAGGAGAATTGCTTTGGCAGCTGTTATTCCCAGCACATCTGTAAGACTGTGCATCTATATATGGGTTGCAGCGCTGTTTCTGAGTGTTCCCGGCATTGGGTTCGCGCAGGAATCACGCCCGGTAATTGCGTTGTTGCCGGTGGCAGATTTCAGTACGGGGTCGTCCATGTGGGATCAAGAGCTGCAGCAGTCATTGCATGCGGCCTTACTCTCCGGCGGGCTTAACCTGGTTGCGCCTGAGCGGGTTCTGGAGGAGGTTCGCGCTTTACGCCTGCGTGATCTTGGGGAAGCTGACCGTTTTTCCTGTCGTCAACTGGGCATACGCTTAGGCTGCACCCATCTTTTAAGTGTCAGTATCGTCGAATCTGTTGGGGGAAATGCCCCATCGTTGGGTCTTTTGCTCCAGTTATATCACGCAGACAGCGGCATTCCGGTGTGGGGGGTAACGCGTACCTATTCCGCTGCCGGCCAGATTGCCCTTCTGGGCTTACAGCAAGATGCGGATCTAAACCATCTCCTCCGCCAGGCTACCGCAGATCTTTCGAGCTCGCTTCGGAGTATCCCTTCGAATGTCCTCATCCCCGTCGTGACCAGGGCGACGCAGAACTACGCCGTTGAGGTGATTGACTGTTCTAGTTCTCTAGTGCGCTGTGGGGGCAGTGTGCGGTGTCGGATTAAAATTCGCACCGAGGTTGCCGATATCAGCGCGTTTAAGCTTGAACTGGGCGGGAAGGATTTTGCCCTGCAACCTAGCGCCGAAAAAGGTGAGCAAAGAGATATCTATGTTGCCCTGCTTGAAGCTCCGGCCGAACCAGGGGTATACCCTGTCCGTCTGAAACACGCCACGGTAGAATCTGCGCTGGCGTATACCACCGTAACGCAGATAGAGGCAGTAAGTGAGGCGGCGCAACTGGAGTTAGAATCTTCAGCTGTGGCTGATGCCGCCCACAGCGTGCCGGTGTTCAGTCGGCGCCTGACGTTGCGTCCTCGCATGCAGAATAAGCGCCTTGTCGAAAAATGGACCTTTGAGGTTCTCGACAGTAGAAAAAACAAGGTTGTATCCCAGCAGAGTAGTGGTGACCTGCCCGCAGCGCTTAACTGGGCAGGAATCGATGCACGCAGGTACCCACTCGCCTCAGGGGTATACACGGTCAAACTTCATATCCAGGATGCGGCCGGTTTCTCCGCAAGTGCAAGCACCGAAGTGTATCTCCACCAAGCACAGGAAGAGCTAGCCACGCTGGAAAAAGTGCACAAGGAGGGGAAAACCGCGCTCCTGTTACGCAATAAAAATTCCATCGCAGAATCCCACAGCTGGAATGTCTATATAACCGATAGCAAGGATAATGAGCTGTATAAAATTTCCGGTACAACAATGCCGGCCAAGATTATCCTCCCTGAAAGCATAGCGCACGACCAAGAGCTTTTCTGTCAACTCTATGTTCAGGATAGCGTGGGCAACAGGTTCTGGACGAAAACCACCCCAGTAGGTCAATATATCGCTGCGGATGCTATAGAAAACGAGAATATTGAAGTGAAAAAGCAGAAATTTGTATGGAACAGCGGATTTTAATAGTAGCGCGTATAGTTATTCTGGCGCTGCTCTGCAGTATCGTTGGTTGCGCAAAGAGCGGGGAATATGTATACACTGCGGCGCCACAGTTGCAGGCACGCTTGTGCCGTGTGGCTCTGTTGCCATTGCTGAATGAAACAGAAAACAGCACTGCCTCCACCTTATGTTATCGCACCATGGTCACCGAGCTTATGGCTGCTCCCCAGATCCAGGTATGCAACCCAGCGGATATGAAGAACGTCTTGCGGCGTCGACAGATTTACCCCAGCGAAATATACAGTGCTCCGGCCTCTATTCTAGAGGGCATGGCCGAAGAGCTAGAGGTCGACGGCTATATCCGGGGTAAGGTACTCACCTTCACCCAGGAATATGCTGACGGCAAAACAAAAGTGCCGCATATCGCCCTGCAGCTCGAACTACTCAAGGCAGATGGTAGCCTGATTAGTCAGGTGTTTTATACGCGGGGCGGAGACGACTATCGTAGTCTGATGCATTACGGTGTGGTCTACAGCTACACAGAACTCGCGGCTAGAATGACACGCGAGTTAATCGCAAAATGGATTCAACAAGGGCAGATTGGGTGCAACTCCTAATCCGCCGATAAGAATATATAGGAGATTGTTACATGCGCTTATATTTAGGTTATATCCTCCTCACCCTACTCCTCTGGGTCAATCCTGCTTTTGCCTGGTTTTGGGACAGCAACACTCTGGCAACTATAAACCAGCAGGAATACACTAATACTGATTATATCTCCTGGTGGGAGCAATGGCGCGAACCGGAGATGGAGGTGCTGGATACTCCTGATTCCTTCATAGATTTTCAGCTCAAGGTGCAGGAAGCCGAGGCTATGGAGCTGTATACCCGCCCTGAATATCAGCGCAAAGTGCAGGTGTTCCTCAAAGTTCGTTCCCTTATGCTACTGCGCGAAGAAGCGATTCTTGCAAAGGTTGGTAACCCGCCTGAAGCAGAGCTCCGCCAGTTGTACGCAGCCAGATATCTGCCCAGCTTTACCCTGCTGGCGGTGCACCTTGATAACGAGGAGCAAGCGCACGAGTTTCTGGCAGCCGTTGCGACCCAGTCACCACAGGACATTCTGACAGAAATGGGATTGGCGCCGGAGGAACGTCTGGCTCGCTTGGAAAGAGCCTACGCCGAACGCCTTGATACCGCCGTATGGGAGCAGGTAGTCCAACTTGAGCCCGGTAATTGGGGTGCGCCATTCACATGGCACGACCAATGGAATCTGATGCTGGTAGAAGAGGAGCACCCGTTTGACGCGGATCACTTCGCCCACGTGCGTTCTGCCCTAGATAAGCAGTGGCGCAAAGAGAAACGTGCGCAGCTCAATCGCGAGTTTTTGGCTCAATTGCATGAAAAATACACCGTACAAATTTACACCGAGAATATCGAAGCATTGAGTGAGGCGGGGGTTCCCCCGGCTCTTGAAGGCAAGGCGGGCATCTCTTTTGATGGCGGGGAAATCCCCCTTGAATTACTGCATAAATCCGCGCAGGAAGAATGTGAAAAACGCGCCAGTGGCCGGAGTGATTTCACCTATACCCAGGCACTGAATATGGTGGTACGTGATATGGTGGCGCAGACCCTCACCGGTTTTGAGGCGCTGCAACGTCACTACGAACAACGCGCTCCGTTCAAAGAAGTCTACTCTTTTTACACTCAGTATCGCTTGGTTAAAGAGTTGGAGCAGATGGTGCTGAAGCCGCAGGAACTTGAAGTGAGCGCAGCCGAGATAGAGCAGGCGTACACAGAACAGCTGCAACGCTTCTCCACCCCAGAGGTGCTCTACATGGCCCAGATAGAGACGCGTGAAGTCAAGCTGGCGCAACAGCTCAGGCAGAAATTGCAGCAAGGTGTGGCGTTTGATGAAGTCGTGCGCCCCTTGGCGCCTGAAGGGATACCTACGCGCTGGATTAACCCGCAGGAAGAACCCGAAGCCATGCAGGTCGCGCTCCAAGGGCTGGCTCCAGGGCAGAGCGGAGTGCTCGATATTGGCGACAGGGTGTACTTTTTTAGGCTCATCCATCGTGCCCAAGAGCAGATACAGCCACTGGAGCAGGTCTCCGAACAGCTACGCGCCGAACTGGAGCAACAGAAGCGCCATGCGGCGCTAGACCGCCTGCATTCTCGCCTGCGGGAGGGCTCCACCATTGAGGTAGATCAGCGCGTATGGAAGAAAGTTTATAAGGAGGTGGCGCGTGAGGCGTAATCTCATTTTCATATTTACAGCGCTAGTATTGGTGGCGTTGATGTGTTCTTGCTCCCCCCGCAGGCAGCAGCGTTTTGCTATCCAAAAAAACTGCCTAGAGTGTCACGAAGAATTCAAAACCATCGCGCAACAGCCGGTTCCCCATGAGCCGGCCAAAAAGAATAATTGCAGCGCTTGCCACCGCAATCACGGCATTATCGGAGGGGCGTATCTGCTCAAATCGGTGCCGGAGGTGTGCTTTACCTGCCATGAGCAGCTTCGCCCATCCCAACTGCTCAGCAATGTACATCAGCCGGTGAGCGCAGGGAACTGCGGTGGGTGCCACAAACCCCACGGGAGCGAACATGCAAAGCTCCATCCTGTAGCGCCGCAACAACTGTGCTTTGAATGCCATCCCCGCACCGGCTTTGACTCCAACGTATCCCAACTCCATCCGCCGGTACAGCAAGGGTGCGGCACCTGCCATGCCCCTCATAGCAGCAGCGCAGCTATGCTTCTACTTCAAAGCGAGACCCAGCTGTGTGCTACTTGTCACGTCTCCGAGGGGTTGAATGCCGCCCATGGAGGGATTCCACTCACTGGATGTTCTGAATGTCATGATTCACACGGTGGCAGAGCCCCAGCCCTGTGGCGGCGTTCCGTCCATGCGCCTGTTGCCAGCAGCCAGTGCACCGATTGTCATAAGCCCGGCAGCGCTGTCACCCAGGCTCCCACAGATCGACTCTGTTCCCTTTGTCATGCCACGGTGCAGCAACAGGCGCAGCTCAATCAAGGACATGCCCCGGTGGTGGAGGGCAACTGCTCCGCCTGTCATGTGCCGCACGCCAGTGATTCTCCGTCTCTGCTTAAAACTGATAGCAGCAGCCTGTGTCTTGGGTGTCATCCCAAAATCCGCGTTGGTGGGGCGCATCATCCTGACGCGGGTGAGCGCGATTGCCTTGAGTGTCACGCCCCGCACCAGGCCGCAGCGGGAGCCGACAACCTTCTCCGTGCCCCAGCTAGCGGAGTTTGTCTAAAATGTCATGCCTATCCAGAGCGTTCCGCCACGGTGCAGCACCCCCCGGTACAGCAAAATGACTGTCGCCGGTGCCACCGCATGCACGCGGCGGGTGCCCCCGGCTTGCTTGTAACTGCGCAAGATAAGCTCTGCAGCAGCTGTCATTCTGGGGTACGGCAAGATATGGCGGCAACGTCGGTACATACACCTCTGCTCCAAGGTAAATGCAGCGCCTGTCACGCTCCGCACGGGGCAGCGCAACCTGTGTTATTGGAGGCACCAGAGCCACAACTATGCCTTCAGTGTCACGAAAACACCGCAGCTCAGTTTGAAGCGAATTCTGGGGCGGGTTACGGCCATCCGCCATTCGAGCGCGGCAAATGTCGCGACTGTCATCAGCCCCACGCAGGCGAAAATAGCTTCCTGCTCAATCAGCCCGAAGGCGAGGTGTGCTTTACCTGTCACGCCACGGCCAGACCTGGCGCTACGGCGCATGAGCATCAGCCCTTTGCCACCCAGCGCTGTAGCGCATGCCATCAGTCGCACGGCAGTGCTATCTCGGGATATCTGCGCCGCGAAAAACCAGGCCTGTGCCTCGGGTGCCACCAACAGATAGATGACTTCTGGGAGACCGGTAGTGGGCATAAGCCTGCCGTAGAGGGGAAGTGTGCTGCGTGCCATGTCAGCCATGGCGGAGACCATGCCGCACTACTGACACGTCCGCGTGCGCAGATTTGCACCAGCTGCCATCAGGTCGATACCCCCGAAATGGCGCGTGCCCATGGCGGCATACAGCTCTCAGTGCAAATGTGTACCACCTGTCACGACAGCCACGGCGGTCCGACAGCTTCATTGATGTTCCCGGTTCAGCATGCCCCGTTTGCCGACGGCAAATGCGCCTCCTGCCATGAGGAGAAAAACAAATGATGTATCGAAATATTAGATGCAGCAGGTGGAAGATCCTCCTTGCAGTTGTCGCGCTAGTGCTCTTCCCTGCCTGCGTGAGTCTGGCGCTTAACTGTGTCCAGTGTCATGACAGCATCCACTTCAAAGGGACTTATGAGCACGAACCGGTGGCGCGTAACCGCTGCGACTCCTGCCATAGCCTGCACGCCTCTCGCCACGCGGGTTTGTTGCAGCAATCGGAGGCGCAGCTGTGCAACGGCTGCCATGCTGAGGTAACAGAAGCCTGGTCAAAGAGCTCCTACACTCACAGCCCGGTACATAAGGGGGAATGCACCAGTTGCCATGCTCCCCATGCCAGCGCTTTCAAAGGGTTGCTCAAGGATCAGCAGAAAGAGGTGTGCGCCGCGTGTCATACCAGCTTGAGCGCCACGCAGGGAAAACAGCACGCCCCCTTTAAAAAAGGGCAGTGTGCCAGTTGCCATGCCGTCCACGGAAGCGAGCATCAGGGCTTGTTGCGGAGCGAGGATTCTAAATTGTGCCTCGGCTGCCATAAAACCAATTCTGCTTGGCAACAACGTCACAATGGGCGCAAGGCGCAGGGGATGAACTGTCTCGAATGTCACCACCCCCATGCCAGCACCAAAAAAGCCCTGCTGCGCCCCCTGCAACACAAGCCCTTTGCCGCTGGCAACTGCTCTGCATGTCACACCGGCTCTAGCGCAGATGGACGCTGCCTCTCCTGTCACTCTCAAGTGTTGCCCCAGTTTCAGCGGGTGCATACCCATCTGCAAGGCAAAGGGGCTTCAAACTGTACCGCATGCCACAGTCCTCATGTCAGCAGCCAGGTTGGGCTCTTGAAAGGGATTGCCGGCAGCGTGTGCCGCGATTGTCATGCCGATAAACTCGAACGGCGCAAGCAGGCGCTTTACGTCCATCCGCAGGCCAACCACTGTAGCGACTGCCACGCCGGGCATGGCTCCGATGAGCCCTATATGTTGCGTGGCGGCATGGCTGGGGCCTGCGAATCCTGCCACGGTGAGCACAGCACCTTTACCCATCCCATCGGCGACGATGTCCTCGATCCGCGCACCGGCACCCCGATGGATTGCATCTCGTGCCACGCGCCGTGCACCGGTACCATGTTTGAACATAATCTGCGCGGTGGACGCGAGCGCGGCCTGTGCCTGCCGTGCCATCCAGGATATTAAAGGTAAGACTATGCGATATACACAGGTCATAATCACCCTGCTAATTTACTGTTGCACCTTTCCGCTGTCGGCCTCCGCTGCCGTGTGGATTAGTCAGTGGCGCGCCCCTGATCCGCAATCCGGCGTGCGTCTTGAATCCGTCCTGGCGATGGTTTTTGATCCACAGCGCGAGCGCATCTATGTAGCAGACGGACTGGCAGGAAAACTGCATGCCTTCGATCTCGACGGGCAGCACCTCTCCGACTTCGACGCCGGTGGCGACCTTGGCACCCCAGTCTCCATCACCCTACAGCGCACCGGACGCTTCTGGTTCGTAGACCGCAAGGCCAATGCGTTGGTGCGGCTAGTCCCCGAAGAGCAGCGCCTAGAACGTTTTCCTTTTTCCCTCACGGGGGCAGAAGCCATGCTGCCAGAGAAGGTGGTGTGGCATCCGGAAGCGGGTTTGATGGTACTCGACCGCCTCAGCGGTAATGTCCTCGCGCTCGATGACAACCTCAACGTGCGCGGACGCTATGGGAGCAATTGCATTGATGTTGTGAGCGCAGCGGGAAAACTCTGGATATTACAGGCTGACGCCAGTGTTGTGCAGGTCGATCCCAGCGACGCAAGCGAAAGCAAAGGGAAGCGCATCGCATTACAGTACGATCTTAAACGACCGTCCGCGCTGGAGCGCAGCCCGCAGGGGCAATTGTTCATAGCCGATCGCGGGTTGTGTCAGGTGCTGGTTTTTTCCCCTGCAGGGCGCCACTTGTACAGCATCGGGGCACGCGGTAACCGGCTCGGGCGTTTCAGTGCCCCGCGTCAGATCCTGTTTCTCGATTCCGCTCAAGGCAGCGGTGCTCTGGCGGTCCTCGACGAGGTTAATCGCTGCGTGGATCTGTTCAGGCGCTAATAGTGCTTGGGCAATATGAAATTTAAGGAGCTTAAGGGAGTGCTTATGCCTGCTTCTGGCACACACATAAACGGAGACCAGCGTGTCGACGCGGCGCTACTGGTGAGCGCAGGCTTTGTGGTTAGCGTGCTCGCCCTCCTTGTGTTTCTGCTCTGTTGGGTTGCCCCGGTGCATGCACGCGTCACTGGTCCATGCTCCAACTGTCACACCATGCACTATAGTCAGAACAATAGTATCCTCTCTGAGTGGGATGAAGGGGGACCGCACCAGGCGTTACTGCGCACCGATTGTGGTGGATGCCATACCGGCACCAATGAGTTTGGCGGCAAGACCCCTTTTGTAATGTCTGATGCCCCCGAATATGGCGAAAGTGGTATCGAGGCTAATGCCACTACCCTGGCGGGAGGGAGTTTCTACTGGGTAAACCAGCCCGCTAACAAAGCTGTTGGCGGAGAAGCAACAGGGCACAATGTCGCCGGTTTGACCACAGCTGACAGTATCCTTCATACGCCCCCCGGCTTTGACGGTGGACGTGCTGCTGCTGATGGCAGTAGACCGGGCGGAGGAACATGGCCGAGCGGGCAGCAAGTTACCTGCGCGGGTGTCTATGGTTGTCACGGCACCCATAGCGAAGCGGCGCAGACCAGTGCCATCCACGGGGCGCATCATGGCGATCTCGGTGGGGCGCGTATTAATCCTGGTAATGCTCCCGCAGCGGGATATCGTTTCCTAGTAGGGATAGAGGGCTATGAAGACCCAAACTGGGAGATCCGCCCGACCGCGGATGCGCATAATCAGTATAAAGGGTTGAATAATCCTGGGGGCAGCAACACCAGCACCATCAGTAGCTTATGTGCGCGCTGCCACGGTGCGTATCACAGTGGTACGGGAAATACGGGAACCTCCTCGCCGTGGTTGCGGCATCCGACTGATTACGATATGGGCAACGCTAGCTCAAGCGAGTACCGCAATTATGGTGGCATGGGCAATAGCTACAATCCGGCCGTGCCGCTGGCGAGTGAAACTGTGACCAGCGTAAAAAATAAAGTGACATTTAGCAACGATACCATTGTCACCTGCCTATCTTGCCACCGCGCCCACGGCAGTAAATACTACAAGGCTATGCGCTGGAATTACGCTGGCAGTGTAAATGGTGGACTGTGTACCGAATGTCATAGCAGTAAGAAGTGATAAGGATTTATATATGTTCAAACATACTGTGCGCGTGTTTATCGGTCATACAATCTGCCTCGGCGTGGCTGCGTTCCTTTCAGGCATCACTTGTGTTCATGCCCTAGAGGTAAACTATACAAATTCAGCCCATGGGAATGCAACCTATGGGGTAAATCGTTCAGATATGCCGGATGCCTATGCCGTCGGCAACTGCGCGCATTGCCATGTGCAACATGGCAGTGTAGATGGGAGCGCTGGAGCAGTGCATGGATTTGCCCTTTTCAGTGCCAATTTAGTAGAAGGTGCGGACATTACATATAAGTCGACGGACAGTGTGTGTTTTCAGTGCCATACTACGTCGAATTCTCGGCAGCAGGGGGGATCGGTGCCTAATCCAGATTATGCCGAAACCTTTGGTGGTTTTTCTGAGAATTCAGATCAAGGAGTTTTAGAGCAGTACAACCCAGACACACAATTAGAAGATTCCTACCATAATCTGGACGAGGTTCGAATCTATGCAGCACAAAACTTTGCTTGGTTTAAAGAGTATACTACCCCATGCGAGGCATGTCACAATCCGCATATAGCACGGCGCAATAAAGCCCATGTTAAGGATCCAACGTATACTGCAATATCTCTACCTTCCGACCACGGAAATTTGTGGGGCGATGACGCCGGCGAGACCATGGCAAGGTATGGCGGCGATTATCAGGCACCGTTTTACTACAATTCCACTACCAGCTATGAACCTGGCGGCCTTCTAAATTCAGATCCAAGTAAAGTTCCCGACTACGTCACCTTTTGTAATGAATGCCACGGTTCAGAAAAAGCGCCAATTTACAGCACTAGGCGAGAGCGCAATTTGGTTATGGTTAACTGGAGCGCCGCTGGTGACAAGCACGGAGCAAGGGGGCGTGATGGGAAAACTTGGTTGCGCGAGCCCTACGCAACAATTGGGGGTAAAAGTAACTATGTGCTCAGCTGCGTCGATTGTCATGAGCCCCACGCTTCGCCCTATCCATTCCTGATGCGACGTTCCATCAATGGGCAGCCGCTAAACCTTAATGAGCCCGGCTTGGGTCCAGATAAGCGGGGGTTTCAGTGTCTGCAATGTCATCAGGATGACAACGCGATGGGTTATGGAGGTGTAAATGACTGGGCTCGTCAACACCATGGCCTAGGAGGTGACAGCCCATATTCCGGACGGAATAATATAGGTCCGTCGGGGAAACCACTGGCCAACTGCGATTGTCATGGCGCGTTTGAAGGTGATATCGGTAGTGGGAAAAATCCCATTCGCTGCGAGATATGTCACTATCACGGCTCGTCTGTGCCTAACCCTGCTGGAGAATGGCCTGCAACGGTGACGCCTAAGAATGGTGAGCAGAAGACTTTTTAAAGAGGAATGATATCTATGCGCCTAATCTATCTCGGTGCTCTGCTCCTTACGTTGGGTTGCCTCGGCTGCAATCAGGCCGGGCTTATCCGCCACAGCGATATCTCCTTCTTCAGTACCGATACGGCCTTGGAGCAGGCAGGGATATATCTGTATTTAAATGGCGCGGAAAGACAGATTGCCCCCCTTGCAGCCGCTATCCGCACGTTGGAAGTGTATGACGCCACGGCGGAGGTGTGGTTGCCGTTGGAACGCTCCCCCGCCGGAGAGAATCACCCTGACGGGCAGCGCTATTTAGCCGGCAGCTTGCTGGCGCCGGGGCTGTATCCACACCTACGCATCACCATGGCCGAAGGCGACACAACCACACCCCAGAATGTGCCCACGGGATTGGCGCGCCTCGAAGCGGGAGAGCGCGTGTGTTTGCAGTTGTGGCTCAATGCGTCATCTGCGGGCGCACGTACGCAGGAAGGTACGCCAACGTCAAACTTGAACGGTTCGTGGCACGTGAATGTAGCGCAACCACCCTACACTGGTGATCTGCTTGCGGTTTTGGGTGGAGGGGGAACCGAAGTGCTGCTCCTGCGCAGCGACAACCTCCACACTCGGGCTGCCATTGGGCTGCAGGAACAGTGGAACGATTGGCATCTGCTCGAAGGTGAGGGAATCTGGGGACTGGCCCCTACCTCCATGACCCTGCGCGAACGGGGAAGTTGGCGCGTGCTGGATCGCCTCGGCTTGCCGTTGGTTGAGCACGCCACCGAATTCGCTCCCGCCATGGCGGCGACAGCGGCCTCTGGCGCCGATCCCACCTTTTTTATTACCGACAGCGGCGGCAACCGCCTAGTAAGCATCGGGCGCCGCAATGGGGCGCAGAATATATATGCTGCGGGTTTTTCTCCCACCCAAATTCTGCTACAGCGCTATGCTTCTGGCAGCGGAACCTTCAGCAATGGAGGAGACGGTGAGCTCATAGTGGTGAGCGCCGCTGATGGCGTGTATCTATTCGACCCGCAGAGTGGCGCCAATCGCCGCCATAGCAGCGCGTATCGCGTCGCGGATATGGCTGGTTCGTTTGAATACGATATCGACAGCGCCAGCAACCGCGTAATTTTGGCGCTGGAACGGATAAATGAGGTGCATAGCTATGCGCTGCCGGAGTTCAGCCTGCAGGCACAGTATCTATGTGCGGCACCGCCACAGCAAGTACTGGTGGTGCGTAACCAGGTGCTGGTCGCAACTGGAAGCGGCACGCGCAACACTCTGATCTGGCTTAACCTGCGGGATATGACCCGAATGGGGCAACTCCCCCTGCCTTTCCCTGTGGCAGACATGCTTTATAGCCCAGTTACCTCCAGTGTTTATGCCCTTTCGCGCGACGGGGTACACCTTTTGCAGATTGATTCAATATCTAGGCGCATTGACCGCCACATAACCTTGCCCACTCCGGGCCGACGCCTACTTCTGCTTGAACAGCGTCGTGCCGAATCTGGTGTTTTTCACCCTTGAACCATTTTACTGAGGAATGACATGCATGCAACGTATGGTAGCAATTTTGATTGTCATCATATTTATAATGAGTGTAATCTTCTGGGTTAACACGCGCACGGCCAGTGGGTCTGATGCTGGCTGTCTGGCTTGTCACGCAGAAGAGGTAGAGATGGCTCAATCTCGACTGTTTGTGCATGCGCCGTATCGTGATGGGGCCTGTGGTGCCTGTCATGTGCAGGAGCGTGATTCGACCAAGAATGAGACCGCATCAGGTACGCCAGCGGCGCCACTGTCAGCATTTGAGCCCTCACAGATACGCGCGCTGGATGTGCACTGGGTGCAGGAATGCTACGAGCCCTCTCGCCATCTGGTTCTTCCAGTCAGCGATGTTGAAGGCCACAGCATGCTGGTGGTAGAGATTTGGGATCAGTGCCGCGAAGAGCACCAGTATGTCATGCCCATCCTCCCCCTTGAGCAACTAACGACCATCCCACCCCAAGGGATAGCCCCTTTGCCCTTGCCAAAGGTAACGCTGCGGCGCGATCCCATCTATCCTGATGCTCTGATGGTAGATTGCAACGCTAGCATCCCGGTGCGGGGAAAAATATACCTGCAGCGCGCCGGCGCTCCGGTACGCGTGGTGGAGACTGGCTCTATTTATCAGACTGAAATAAGGGTGAGTATTTCAAGTCTGGAGCGTAATGCCAGTTACAGTTTGTATCTGGAGACTGTGGACACCAGCGACCGGCAGCAGCGTTCCCCAGTGTATGAATTTGTCCCAGCGCAGCTAGCTATTTCTGCGGAAGTCGCGCGCAGCGAAGGCTGCACCCTCGAGACCGAAATGGCCCTGTATCGTGGCAGCTGCGCAGGTGGACCATGCTACCTCCTTGCCGTTGAAGCGAGTCAGTCCATCACTCTTTCAATCGGAACGCTCAAAAGCGGCGCGTCGGCTCCGGCGCACCAGCGTGGGGGTAAATCGACTGTCTCTAGGCGGCCGGACTACCATCCCGATATTGCAGATCCGCGCTTCACCAATCACTCCGCCTGTCGCACCTGTCATCCCGATTCATTCGGCCCTATGTCGCATCCGGTGGATATAGTCCCCCCCGAAGGGATGAACGTCTCTGAGGAACTGCATTTGCTCCCTGATGGACGCATAAGCTGCATGACCTGCCACGAATTTCATGCCGGGGAAGACCACTATCGCCTCCGCTTTAAGTCCAGACAGAAGCTGTGCAATGCCTGTCACGCACACTATTAAAGTTAAACAACAACCATCGGCGGAGAAAAAAATGTTTTCCACAGACGACAAAAATGAAACGCATCCTGCGTATCGGCGCAAATCACTGAATCTTGGAGTTAAGACGGAATTCCAGCGCTGGCTCATGTGGCGCATCTTCGGGGTGGTGCTGCTTAGCGCACTAGTGGCGGCTTTGGTGCTGTACTTCTATGCGCGGCACGAAACCATCACCACCTTTTACGATGCCCACATCAAGCTGCGCCGCGTCAGTGATCTGCTCCTACCCGTGGTTCTGTCAGGGGTCGGGGTGAGCTTGCTCGGGGGGTTGTTGCTGGCGTTGTTTTTACCCCAGAAGATTGCGGGCCCCCTCTATAATATCGAGCGCACCCTCGAGCGTGTTCGGAGCGGAAGCCTGAAACCGCGGGTTAAGTTACGCCAGCATGACTGCCTCGAAGAGATGGCGAACGAGGTAAACCTCACCCTCGATTTTATGCATGAGCGCATTGTCGCCGCCGCAGAATTGCTTGATGAGATCCATGCGGCCCTGGATATTTCGGATGACGCACGCGTTCGCGAGATGTTGCAGCGTCAGCAGGAGCTGCTGCGCAGCTTACTTGATCCCCCGCTGTGAGTTTTGCCCCATACTGATGTGCCAATTGGGGCACCTGCCCCAGACTCAAAGGGTAGGACGTGATATCCCTACCAGCAGCCCCACCCGAAATGGATGGTTGGACGGGTAAGTTGTTGTAATTAAAGAAATTTTGGTTTTTGTTTAAACAAACATCGTGGATGCGCACGTTTGGCACAGGTTTGGCAAGGTATATCCAAGAGACACAAACTTTTAAGTTGATAAGCCTAAAAGATGTAAATGGAAACGTTGCGTCGGTAATTGCGGAAACTGCCACAACCACGGTAAAAAGTTAGGAACCAAGCCCCGCGAGGGATTGGCGAGTGCATCTGAAGTCGAACGTTCATTCGTTCGCGCCCGTGTGAGAACACCAAAAAAGACCGCGACCCGCGCAAAGAATCTAGGTTGCCACCCAATTTGCGTAGCCACATATATTCACCTGCTCGCTGCCGTGCTGCGTGTATGTGAATACAAAAACCAAACCAAGGAGAGGAAGGAGAATTACCATGAATATCAAATTTTTATTATCCCTGCTACTGACTCTGGCGCTTGTCGCCAGCGGCTCTACCGCTTGGGCTAAGGTGTCAGGAGCGTGTTCTGACTGTCACACCATGCATAATTCACAAAATGGTCAGGATGTCGTGGCAGAGCTAGGCCGCTCATTGACCAAGGGTGATTGCGTGGGTTGTCATACAGGAGCAAACGTTGATGGTGGTAATATTCCATATATCACCGACACTACCGAGCCTACCTACACTTCGTCAGATGGAACCACAGGCACCACGTTGGCCGGTGGAAGTTTCTACTGGGTGGCAAACGGTGGAGATGCAAAAGGGCATAACGTCCTTAATATAGCTGCTGGGAAGGATGCCAATATGCCCAACCTAGATCCGCCAGGATGGAATCCGGCAGTCAGCAACAATGCTATTGCTGATGGCGAAGCAACTTGGAGCAGTCAGCTTACCTGCGCGGGAACGTACGGTTGTCATGGACCGCATGTCGCCGCTGATGACTTTCAGGATATCGCTGGCGCGCACCACGGAGATGATGCCATTATTGATGGTAGTACAGCGGCAAAAAGTTATCGCTTCTTGAATGGTATCATCGGGTATGAAGCTGCGGATTGGGAATTAAATCCTAGCGCGACTAAACGCAATGAGTATCATGGGGTAGCAAGAAATACCATAACCACGGGCGGTGGTGAGTCAGATCAGAAAACCATTAGTTACTTCTGTGCTACTTGCCATGGAAACTACCACTCAGGGGGTGGTATCTCCAGCGCGGGGCAAGATGCCACCATCGGCGAGAACCCCTGGTTACGCCACCCTTCAGATTACGATATGGCGGATACTGCAGTTGGCTCTGAATACCGCTTATACAATGGAGATGGAACAACTTACAGTGTAGAAGCACCGGTTGCCTTTAATCTAGGAAGCAGTGTGACTAAAGCGTCGCACTCGCTTAACACGGTCGCATTTACTGGCGGTAAGGCTATTGTAACCTGTATCTCATGTCACCGTGCGCATGGTTCGCCCCATGATGACCTGCTGCGCTGGGCCTACAGCTCAAATGACGTTGGCGCGGTTATGTCAGCAGGTGGTGGAGCCGGTAACGTTGGATGTTTTGTGTGCCATACGACCAAAAATTAAGAAAAATATAAGTTTTAATTCACCCTGTCTGACCTTCCGGGGTGTTGTGTAATTATTATATGTATTGGCCATGGGCGTCAGTTTCGGCTGACGCCTTTTTTTACCTGTTACGTTAGTGTGATTGAGGATTCATGTGTTGGCATGAACGTTAAGGTATGAGTCGAAAAACTTGGAATTATCGCGGTCATCTTCTTTTAGGGATAGCAGCGCTATTCTTTATGTTGCTGGCGGTCTATGTTCTTGAACGCCGCATTGCCGGGGTGTCTGAGGTTTGGCGTTGCGTCAGTGGGTATGGCCTTGGGCTAGGTCTGGGGCTAAACAGTCTGGCCTTGGTCTTTTTGCTGAATCGTAAGCAAAGAGGCAAGGGGGTTGCAACTCTGCCCGTACCCAACTTCTCCTATGAAGAAGTGTTCCACAAAGGAGAGATCCTGATCCATGTGGTTGATCTGGAAGGGCGGATTCTGTACGTGAATCAGGCGTGGAAGGATCTACTGGGTTATGCAGATACCGACTTGATGCATAAGAATATTTTCAGCGTGATTGATGCTGAATTTCAGGATGCTTGTCGCAAACGCATGCAGGCGCTGGTACAAAATAAGGAAGACAAGGACCTGTTTCAGATCACCGTGCGCGCCAAGAGCGGGGCAAGCGTAACGCTGGAGGGGAATTGTTCCCTTGGGTATGTAAATGGAGTCCCACAAAGTGTGCGTGGCTTATTCCGCGACATCAGTGATCGTAAAGCCCGCGAGCAGCACTTGCTCCGCTTGGCATATTACGACGGCCTCACCGGCTTGCCCAACCGCCATCTTCTGCCGGACCGTTTGCGCCAAGCTATGGCATGTGCTGCGCGCTACGGGCAGTATTGTGCCGTGGTGTTTCTTGATCTTGACGGGTTTAAGCAGGTCAATGACACCCTTGGACACGCGCAGGGTGATTTTCTCCTCCGTCAGGTAGGTCAGCGTCTGTCTCAGGCGTTGCGCGAAAACGATACCGTAAGTCGTATCGGCGGGGATGAGTTTGTGATAGTGATAACCGGTCTGCGCGAACTGACACATATCATCGGGATTGTGCACAAACTGCAACGGCGCATAGAGGAACCCTTTGCGTTGGAAGAGAAGGAGTTTGTTATGCAGGCTAGTTTTGGTGTCGCGGTGTACCCCGATGATGGTACCACGGTGGATGATCTGCTGGCGCGCGCTGATCAAGCCATGTATGCAGCTAAAGAGAACGATAAGGGTGGCTATCGTATGTACGCAGCCCGCTAAGGATCGACCCTCGCCCTTTAAACCACCGCCACGGTCTGTCCCTATGTTTTGCTCCGTACAACTGTAACCCCGGTGCAGCCAAAGCTTGCGCACGCGTGCTAAGGGAGGGTATATGGTACATAGCGGGTACAAGTGGTTGTTCTGTATACGCCTATCCACGTGCTGAAGGTTTTGGGCAAAAGCTAAACCTCTCTGAAACGGCAGGCCATTCTTTCAGGGGTTCGGAGGTGTTTTTACGGTATGAAGCTCAGTATCCAGGTCAAAATGATTTTGACCATTATTGTTGGGGTGTTGGTGTGGGGCTGGTTCCACTATTATATCCAGCAGCGCGAGATTCTGCCGAGCTATCATCGCCAGGAAGAACTTCTTATTCAAGCGCAGACCCTGCATGTGCGTGAGCTGTTAAGTTATGAGCTCGAAGCCCTCGACCAGTTTTGTTACGACTGGGCCGCCTGGGACGATTCCTACGCCTTTATCCGCAATCACAACCTTGAGTACATAGAATCCAATCTAGTTTATACCTCTTTTGAGCACAATAATCTGAACCTTATCTACTATGTCGATACCTCCGGACGTAAGGTCTGGCACAATTTCTATGATTTAACTCGCAGTGAAGCATACGCCGATGATACCTTCTGGTCGCGTCCACAATTGGGCCCAGACGAGCCATTTCTGCAGATTGAGGGGGTGGAAGATTCGCTTTCAGGGCTGGTTGGGCTTAAACAAGGAATTTTACTCATAGCGGTGCGTCCCATCATACCCAGTGCGGGTGTGGGCGAGATACGCGGGTACCTGATCATGGGGCGTATGCTTGAGGGTGAGGTTACCAAGCGGATTAATCACCATCTGCGCAGCAGGGTTGATTTTATTCCCTGGAGCGAAGTTAAGGCAACCCTCGGAGCGGATGACCTGAAACTGTTGCGCCAAGATAAAGTATTAAATCGCCCGGATCCCGAAGCTAAAAATATTATGCAAGGCTACGTAGCCTTGTTTGATCTGTGGGGGAAGCCGGTTGCGGTAGCACGGATGCATATGGAGCGCACGTTGATGCAGCAGGGGGAAAGGGCGCTGCTACGCAACGTGCAGGGTAATCTTATTGCGGGCAGTATTGTTTTGTTCTTGATGCTGCTGATGCTGCATAGATTTGTGGTGCTGCCGCTACGTCACCTTACTTCTAGTGTGCAGCAAATTGGCGCTGATAATGCCAAATGGACGGAATTGCCCCGAAACCTCAAAGGGGAAGATGAGATCGGCATGCTGGCGCACGAATTTGAGCGTATGTTGAGCCGGATCAGAACTCAGATCGAATTCAAAGACGAAATAGCGCTCAAGCTAGAGCGCAGTAAAGCCAGAACTCGTCTAGTTCTGGATACCACGCCGGATGCTATTTTAAGCGTCGGCGCTGACGGAACCATAACTGCGAGCAACAGAGGTGCGGATCTCATGCTCGGTTATGCGGACGGCTCTCTGGCGGGAGAAAAAATTTACAATGTTCTGGCATCACCGTTCAGCGAACGCTTGCGCGAACGCCTGCGTACAGATGCTAATTCATGCCGCTGCTTCACTGCCGGTTGCGAAGCGCGCGCACGGCGACGTGATGGCAGTGAGTTATACGTACATGTGCGTGGCTGCCCTATGGAGGACAATCCTGAGTCCATGTATTTATGGACCATGCGTGACATCTCGGAGCTCAAGGAGATGCATGAACAAGTGTCTCACCACGAACGTCTTGCAGCTATCGGTCAGATGGGGGCATCGGTGGCTCATGATGTGCGCAACCCCCTGACGGGGATCAGTGGCGGGATTCAATTGCTCCTCAAGCAGGGAGGGCTATCCTCGGTGCAACACACGGTGCTGGAGGAGATGCTGATACTTGCGGATCGTATCGAGTATACCGTGGCCCAGATGCTGGCGTTTTCGAAGCGCTGGGAGCCCTCCACCCAAAAAATCAATCTAGTTGATTTCCTGCAGCAGATCGGCGAAGAGCTCTCCGGACGCAAGGAGTTCGCCGACGTAACCTTTGCTTTTGGCGGTGAGCGGCGCTTGTATGTAAAGGCCGACCCCGAGTTAATGCGTCAGGTGTTCAACAACCTGTACCAGAATGCGAAGGAGTCTATGGATAATGGCGGCTCCATAGGTTCCGTCGTAACCCGCGCCGAAGGTGTAGCCAAGGTGCTTATAAAAGATAGCGGAACAGGGATGGATCAGGACGTCGTCGGTAGAGTGCTTGAACCCTTTTATAGCACCAAGAGAGAGGGGACCGGTCTTGGTTTGGCCATCTGTCGCAAGATTGTGGAGGCGCACGACGGCACCATGCAACTTGAAAGCAAACCTGGCGTAGGAACTACGGTGACAATCACCCTTCCCTTGGGTAATCAGGAACTGCTGGGACAGCACCACGGGTTGAGTGGGCAGAAAAATGTTGCCATCAATATTTTAGCCGAGGTTGAGAACGATTAGCCCCTATAAATGTGTTTGATTGTGTGGAAAAAATAAAACTGCCTGAAATACTCGTTTTGAATGGAGTGCTTCAGGCAGTTTAAGTTTACTACTTGTTAGCTTGTTGCAGGGTTCAGTTTTTATCCAAGAGGTGACGCGCCTGCTTGACTACATTGGCGCCGGTAAAACCAAAATGCTGCATCAGTTCGTCACCTGGGGCGCTGGCGCCAAACCCTGTCATTCCTATTACGGCTCCATCTAGGCCGACATAACGCTCCCAGCCAAAAGTCAATCCTGCCTCGATAGCAAGGCGCTTGCGGCAAGCTCGCGGGAGGACATTCTCTTTGTAAGCGGCATCCTGGGCTTCAAATAATTCCCATGAGGGGATAGAGACCACTCTAGTGCCGATGCCGTCTTTCTCCAGCTCTAACCTAGCATCCATGGCATGCTGTACTTCTGAACCACTGGCGATGAGGATGAGACTCAAGGGATGCTGTTCTGCGGCAAGAATGTAGGCACCCTTATGCAATAGTTCAGCGCTGTTGGCTTCGGTTCGCTCTAGGGTGGGCAAGCCCTGGCGGGTGAGGATCAGTGCGGTGGGGCCAGTGCGCTTTAGGAGGGCGGCCTTCCAAGCTTGGGCGGTTTCGTTTGCGTCACACGGACGGATCACCGTGAGGTTAGGTACGCTGCGCAGACCACTGAGTTGCTCGATCGGTTGGTGGGTCGGGCCGTCTTCACCTACCCCGATGGAGTCGTGGGTAAAGATGTATATCGGTGCAATCCCCATCAGGGCAGCCATGCGCATGGGGGGGCGCATATAGTCGGAGAAAATCATAAAAGTAGCACCGAACGGTAACAGCCCTTTGGTGTGGCACAGGCCGTTGAGGATTGACCCCATGGCGTGCTCACGGATGCCGAAGTGAATGTTGCGCCCGGCATGGCATGGACTGAACGCGTCTGCCCCGTTGAGGTGGGAGTTGTTGGACGGCGCTAGGTCCGCCGAGCCGCCAAGCATCAACGGCAGACCCGCAGCTAGCGCATTCAGGGTCGCTCCACTGGCGGAGCGGGTGGCGACACTCTCCCCGGCTTCGAAGTGGGGTAGTAGTTTGTCAAGAGCGGCGCTGTCGGGCGCGGTAGAGCCCATCCAGTCAGCCAGCTTTGGATTGGCCTTGGCGTTGGCGGTACATGTTTGTTGCCACTGTTGTTCTAGTTTAGCACCACGCGATTTTAGCCCGGCCATGTGGGCGTACACCTCTGCGGGGACAGAGAAGTGCTCGTCCGGATTGCGCCCCAAGGCTTGTTTGGTCAACTTCAGCTCTTCGCTTCCCAGTGGGGAGCCATGAGCGGCAGCCGTTCCCTGTTTGTTCGGAGATCCCTGCCCGATGTTGGTGCGCGTTATGATTAGAGATGGGCGCGGGTCGCATTTGGCACGTTCGATGGCGGCATCTACTTCAAGGAGATTTTCCCCGGTTACTCGTTCTACGTGCCATCCGTAGGCAAGATAGCGCGTGGCCACCTCTTCGCTGAAGGCCAACGAGGTATCCCCCTCGATGGAGATTTTATTGTCCAGGTATAGATAAATGAGATTGCCGAGGCGCAGGTGACCGGCGAGGGATGCGGCTTCAGCTGAAACTCCCTCCATCATATCGCCATCCGAGCATAAGGCGTAAATATTGTAATTGAACAGCTCAGGATCAACTTTTTCCGCCAGAAACCTAGCTCCCATGGCCATGCCAGTCCCGACGGCAATCCCTTGCCCTAGAGGCCCAGTGGTGGTTTCAACTCCAGGGGTATGCCCGAACTCTGGGTGACCTGGAGTTTTGCTCCCAAACTGACGAAATTGCTTGATGTCATCGAGACTAAGATCGTACCCACATAGGTGGAGGGTGCTGTACAGCAGCATGGAGCCATGCCCACAGGAGAGAATGAAGCGGTCGCGGCCGGCCCAGTCTGGATTCGCCGGATTGTAGCGCATATGCCTGGTGTACAGTAAATACGCCAGCGGCGCGCCTTCCATCGGAGTGCCCGGATGTCCGGAGTTGGCTTGTTCTACCGCATCGGCGGATAGGAGGCGGATGGTGTCGATGGTCAGTGCTGCTTGGTTGAGGTCAATCTCGGGTGCTTGCATGTAAACAGGGCTCCTTGGCTGCTGCAGCCGGTTTTGTCAGGAATTAGATTTCAGGTAAGCGGTAATGCTTTTTGCTATAAGCTTAAAGATACTGGTGAATACTTTTTCATCGCGCTCTAACAGGGTGATCCTGAACCCTTGCTCAGGGGTAGAAAATGAGCTCAGGGGCACGGTGCATATCCCCGTGGACGCAAGCAGATAGTAGACAAAGCGCTTGTCAGGAGAGGTGCCCGGCTCCTGCACTAGTTTTTCGATCATAGTGCGTACTTCTGCATTCTCAATGGGTAGGGTGCCAGTACTGCTGAGCAGATCGCGCTGGAAGGCAATACTCATATAAAACGCGCCATTGGTGCGGTTGACCTTGATCCCGGGGACTTCTTTGAGAATGTTATAGGCGATATTGGAGTGTTTTTCGTACCTTGCGGTACGTTCACTTAGATATACGGGGTATTGTTCGTGGCTCAGGATTAGCGGAATCGCCTTTTGGGGCAGGGTGGTGGAGCACACCTCAACCATCTTGGAGTTTACGATGGACTGTATGTACTGCGCAAACATCGGATCTTTGTTGCGATTATATATTTCGATCCAGCCGCAGCGTGAGCCAGGCCAAGGCAGGTCTTTGCTGATCCCCTTCATGGCGATGGCGGGGATATCCCCGATCAGGTCGGAAATGGGGCGCGTTGATTCGCCGTTATAGATAATATTGTGGTAAATCTCGTCACAGATAACAAATAGGTCATACTTGCGCGCCAACTCGAGCATTTCCACTAGAATCCGCTCTGGGTATACCGCTCCGGTCGGATTGTCCGGGTTGATGATCAATAGGCCACAGATAGCCGGATTGTATTTGATCGACAAGCGCAGATCGTCAAGGTCTGGATACCAGTAGTTGTCTGGGTCGAGACGGTATGACACGGGCGGCTGCCCGGCGTGAGCCGCTTCACCGGAAGAGTGGGTGGAGTAGGTGGGAGAGGGGCCGATGACGCGTGCTTCCCGTTTTAGGAATCCATACACCTTCTGAATGGCGTCGCCCAGACCGTTGAAAAATACAATATCTTCTGGAGTTATTTGGGCCTTGCCTCGGCTGTTAGTGCGCTCTGCAAGGAACTTACGCGTCTCAAGAACTCCTTTGGTAGCGCAATAGCCATACGAACAGTCCTGCATGGCTAGGTCTGCGACAATCTGCTTCATCCAGTCGGGAATTTTCTCCCCTTTGGCGATGGGATCACCGATGTTCTCCATGTTGGTTTTAATGCCAAGCTCTGAAAGTTTCTCGGCGATATCCACGATAGCGCGAATTTCATAGGTGAGCTTGCCTGCACCGATATGCACGATGTTGTTACGCATGTTGTGTCGTCCTTTGTTCTTCGCGCCGATATGCTGCCGCAGCAGGAAATCAGCAGGGGGCTTTGGATGTGGAGGAGTTGAGTGTGAGTTTAAGCGAATAAACCAAATATGTGTGCGCTATTTTTCAGTAAACTTGAACATTTTCGCGCAGCTATCGTGCGTATCATGCGCAGGGGTGGGAAGTCAAATAGTTTTAAAATGCTGCGCGCCGTTACCGGGTAAAAAAGCCTATTGCAATAGGCCAGAATTGAGTTTTAACAAGTATATATTGGCCTAAACTGGTGGTTGCACGTCCGTGAAGGGCCGTATGACAATTGTATACAGTATCCAATAGGACAAGTAGGGACAGACAGCGAATAAGCGAAAAAAAGCACCTTGTTACAGCATGTTATGCGATTAAATGTTTGATCGCGTACTTTTGTTTCTATTATTGATCTTGACAATGTTTTACCGTTTCGATACAAGATGCAGGTCGGCGCTGTGCTCTGTTCCATTGGGGTAGGCACGCTGAAACAGGAGTGCTGCTGGCCACGCGGTCTGGTGGCTAGGCAGGAGTTTTTTAGATTCGCACACTGCTTTTGATTTGCAGGGTGTGTTCCCATTCAGGGAGGCAAATGTAGGTATGGTCGAACATCATCTAGTCGATTACATGTATGTCTTGGTGTTTCTGACGGTCGGGGTGGTAAGTGCCCTTGGAATGTTACTGATCGCCCGTCTGATCGCGCCAAGGGGAGGGTTCGGAAAGACGCGGGACACGTATGAGTGCGGAATGGACACCTACGATTCAGCGTGGAATGTGCGTTTTGATATTTCATACTATCTGTATGCGCTGATCTTTCTGGCGTTTGACGTTGACGTTCTGTATTTATTTCCCGTAGCGACAGCTTTTGACAGGGTGTCGGCAGCGCGGGGCATTACTGAGCTGTTCATATTTGTTGGTATTTTGTCTCTGGCGATTGTGTACGCCTGGGTCAAGGGAGTCTTTACGTGGCCGAACAGAAAAAAAGTTTGTTAAGGGTTCACTCCTACGCCAAGGAGTGTCATGAGCGGAGCGAGCAGGGTTACTCTGACGCTGCTCTTGCTGGGGGCCATCAGCCCGGTCTGATCCAGCTGGAACTAGCCGATAAAATCCTCAATGCATGTCGGGCCAACTCACTGTGGCCCATGACGTTCGGCATTGCCTGCTGTGCGATTGAGATGATGGTCTGTGGTATGGCGCGCTTTGACATATCGCGTTTTGGGTCAGAGGTATTCCGTCCCTCACCGCGCCAGTCTGACCTGATGATCGTGGCTGGAACTGTCAATAGAAAGCTGGCACCCGTTCTGCTGACTCTATATGAGCAGATGCCTGCACCGCGCTACGTTATCGCACTGGGTAACTGTGCTGTGTCCGGTGGTCCGTTTGACGTTGAGGCCAATTATGATGTTGTGCTTGGGGTCGATAAGCTTATCCCTGTTGACGTTTATGTCCCTGGCTGCCCTCCGAGGCCGGAAGCACTCATCGAGGGGATACTTCAATTGCAGGAGAAGATTGCCGGTAAGCGCAACCCGTTCCCGCAGAACAGAATGCCGAAGGGAGCCTGATGCGCTATGAATGTTAAAGCTATGCAGAAAAAATGGCTCGAGCTCGGTGTCGAAGTAGAAGAGACCGAATACGCTAAAACGGGCTATGACTTCAGTCTAACCCTGCCTGCGGAGAAGGTCCACGCGCTCGCCGAGGTGATGCTCGCCGATGGATTCTATTTAGTGTTTGTTACGGCGGTACACGCTCTGCCTGCTATTGAGGTAGTTTATCAGTTCGCTCTCGCCAGTTCGCCCCGTTGCAGAGTAATGGCGCGCACCGCAGTCAGAGCTGATGGTACCGTGCCTACGATTTCAGATGTTTATCAGGGTGCCAATTGGCACGAGCGGGAAGCGCGCGACTTCTACGGTGTCGTGTTCGCCGGACACCCCAACCTTGTCCCCTTGATCCTTGCGGAAGAGGATGTAGACCTGAAGCCGCTGCTCAAGGAAGAAAAGAACCTGAAGGATATTTCCGCATTGCGACACCTGCCAGCTGAGGCGGAGCCAAAGGAAGAAAAGGCTCCTGCAGCTGCCAAAAAGGAGCCCGCTGCCACCGATAAAAAGGCAGCTAAACCCCAAGCTTCCAACTAGCCCGGAGCTGAGCTAATTGCTATGAATGTAGATGTGATAGAAGACGAAAGACAGCATCACTTCGTCCTGAATATGGGACCTCAGCATCCCAGTACTCACGGAGTATTGCGCGTGCTGTTGAAGATGGAAGGGGAGTATGTTCTCGATCCCCAGCCTGTATTAGGTTATGTGCACCGTTGTCACGAAAAAATTGGAGAATATAAGCCGGCTAGAGCGTTTATGCCGAATACGGCCCGCATGGACTACCTTGGTGCGCTGATTTATAACCAGGGTTACGCCATGTTGCTTGAGCGTGCCGCCGGAATAGAGGTGCCGCGACGCGCGGAATATATCCGTGTCATCACCAGCGAGTTGAATAGAATTCAGAGTCATTTGCTCTGGTATGGTGCATATCTGCTCGACTTGGGCGCGTTTACCCCCATTATGTACGCGTTTGATGACCGCGAGCATATCCTTGATACCCTCGAAGACATATGCGGTTCGCGCCTAACCTACTGCTACTGCAGGGTTGGCGGCGTGTGCAAAGACATCGACGATAAATTCATCGAGCGTACCCGAGCATTCATTGAGCGTCTGCGCGGACGTTTGCCCATGTACGAGAAGCTGGTTAATGGCAACATCATTGTGCAGAAGCGTATGAAGTCGGTAGGAAATTATACTCCTGAACTGTGCGCGCGCTATGGGGTGACCGGTCCTTTGCTACGTGCTGCTGGGGTCGAGTATGATCTGCGCAAAGCTGAGCCGTACTCTGTATATTCAGAGTTCGATTTTGAAGTGCCCACCGAGCAGCAAGGTGATGCCTGGGCGGCGTTTAATGTGCGCTACCGCGAGATCGAACAAAGTCTCCGCATTGTAGAACAGGCTTTGGACAAGCTGCCGGAAGGAGAAGTGATGGAGGCCAAGGTGCCGAAAAAGCTGAGGCTTCCCCAGGGTGATTACAACTGTTCAGTTGAAGCCCCGCGCGGCGAATTGTCCTATTATCTGGTATCCGATGGTAGTGACATTCCCTACCGCATCAAGGTCCGTACCCCCTCTTACAGTAATCTCAGTGTCGTACCCGAGGTGTGCAAAGGGATGATGATAGCCGATGTGGTTACAAGTATGGGTGCACTTGACCTCGTTATCCCCGAGATTGACAGGTAGTGAATATGCAGACTCTTAATTCTTACGCCCCGGAAATTATCCGGATTGTCATGGCGGTTGTCGGCGGTGCAGTGGTGGTGTTTGGCAACGCCCTGGTTATGGGCTACATGGAGCGAAAACTGGCGGGCCATTTTCAGCGGCGAACCGGTCCCATGGAAGTAGGCTTTCACGGCCTTCTTCAGTTGGTGATTGACGGCATTAAGCTGATGTCAAAGCAGTTGGTGATTCCAGCCAAAGCAGACAAACCGCTGTTCATGTTGGCACCTATCATTTCATTCGCTCCAGTTTTTCTTCCGCTGCTGGTGATTCCGTTCAGCGACCGCATTCAGGGATTCGATTTGGATGTTGGGTTGTTGTTCGTTCTTGCTATTGCGTCTATCAACGTACTGGCTGTGCTGGTCGCTGGCTGGGCTTCGAACAACAAGTATTCAATGTTTGGGGCGTTTCGTGCAGTAGCGCAGAATGTCGCATATGAAATACCGATGTTGCTTTCGCTGCTGGCCATTGTGTTTATGACCAATACCTTCAGCTTGCGCGGCATTGTCGAAGCGCAGACTGTATGGTTCATTGTGTTGCAACCGGTTGCCTTTATTATCTACCTGATCTGTATGGTTGCCGAGACAAACCGTGCGCCATTCGACTTGGCTGAAGCCGAGAGTGAGCTTACCGCAGGGTTTCATACAGAATACAGTGGCATGAGTTTCAGCCTGTTTATGATGGCTGAATACACCAACATGTTTATTGTTAGCTGTATTGCTACGGTATTCTTCTTGGGTGGGACCTCTGGGATCCCGCTACCATACTTTGAGTATACTGGCATCATCTGGTTCCTGCTTAAAGTTTACCTTTTTATGTTCTTTCTCGTTTGGATCCGCTGGACCTACCCTCGGACCCGTTTCGACCAGTTGATGAACCTGTGCTGGAAATATCTGCTGCCGATATCACTGGTTAATCTCCTTATTACTGTTGTGGTTGTGAAGCTATGAAAGCGTATTTTACAGAACTGTTTACGGGAGCTTGGAGCCTCATAGTTGGCCTTACTGTTACACTTAAGGCCCTGTTTTCCCCGGTGGTTACTGTTCAGTACCCTAGACAGAAGATCGATGTTACCCCGAACTATCGTGGCCACATCGACCTGATCAAGGATCCTGAAACCGGTACCCACAGATGTATAACTTGCGGCATGTGCATGCGCGATTGTCCGTCTGACTGTATTTACCTTGAGGGGGAAAAACAAGAAGGGGTGAAGGGCAAAGTGCTGACGCTGTATACGCTGGACTACACCAAGTGCAGTCACTGCGGCGCCTGTGTTGAAGTATGTCCTACCCAGGCCTTAGACTACTGCGATGATTACGAAGTCGCAGGGTTTGCACGTGAAGACTTTCATTACGATTTGCTCAAGAGAGTGGAGGAACGGGAATGATTCTATATCGGTACATAGCCGAGGCCCTGTTTTACGCCTTCATGATTCTGACATTTATGGGCGCGTTTATGGCAGTGCGCTCTCAGTTGTTGATGCATGCTGTTATCGGTCTTGCGGTATCCCTGCTGGGGATAGCAGGTTTGTATTTTCATCTGGGCAGTACATTCCTGGCCGTTATGCAGGTACTCATTTATGTTGGCGCAGTATGTATCATGATTGCCATGGGGATTATGCTGGGCAATACGCCGAGCCAGTTGGCGGAGAAAAACCTTAAAGGGAGAAACTTGCTGCTGGCAATTGGCTCTTGTGCGGCCGTTTTCTTAGCGCTGTTTGCCACCTTGTCGCGGACTGGTTTTGCTCCTGCTGCAGAGCGCATCGGTGACATGTCTATCCAATTTGTGGGTGAGAACCTGCTGCTGCAGTATTGCCTGGCCTTTGAGCTGATCTCACTTATTCTGCTGACAGCCATCATAGGTTCAATAATTCTTGCACGTGGCGGACGCGATGGAGCAGTAAAATGATTATTAGTGATAATCTAAACACCTACCTGATTATTGCAGCACTTCTGCTGGTAATTGGCCTTTACGGTATGATTCAGCACCGCTCGTTGATTGGGATGCTTATCTCCAGTGAATTTATACTGAATGGGGCTGCCCTGAACTTCATGGCGTTCAATACCTTTACAGCCCCGAATCCGGCGGTCGGTCAGATCTATGCCCTGTTTATAATGGGACTGGCGGCAGCCGAGGCAGCAATAGCTGTGAGTATTATTATTGTTGTCTACAGGCGGTTCCGTAATGAAGATCCAGCCATAATACAGGATATGAAATACTGATTTGTCGTATTGAGGATTTAGGAAACTGTAACGGCTGTTTCAAAACATCAGTTGAAACACACCACCTGAGAAAGCGCTTGCAATGAACACGATAATCACAAGCAAGATAATTATAACAATGCTTATTCCCATGATTACAGGCCTGTTGGTCATGTTCTCTGGGAAAAAGCCGAATTTGCGGGACAGTTGGTCAACCCTGGGTGCGATCCTTACCTTTGCATCGGTGCTGAGCTTTGTACCCACAATATTGAATGGAACGCAGCTCAAGTACACCTTGTTTGAGTTGTATCCCGGCGTCTCGGTCATGCTCAATCTCGATGGGCTTGGGGTGATATTTGCGCTGGTTGCTTCCTTTTTATGGATTCTAGCAAGCCTATACTGTGTCGGGTATATGCGCGGACTCAACGAGCACGCCCAGACGCGGTTTTATGTCTGCTATGCAGTCTCGGTCGGGGCAGCTATGGGTGCGGCGTTCGCCGGCAACCTTTTTACCCTGTACCTGTTCTACGAGATTGTATCCATCTTCACCTATCCGCTGGTCATGCACCATCAGGATGAAGAGGGGTATGCTGGAGCCAAAAAGTACATTGTATACCTCATGTTTACTTCTAAGGCATTCCTCCTCCCGGCGATGGTTATTATCTACGTGCTTGCAGGAACCCTTGATTTCCAGACGGCAAACATTGCCCAAGGTATTTTTCCTGCCGACGCGAGTAGACTTGCGATTGGGGTTGCTTACCTGTTGTGTCTGTTCGGCTTTGCTAAGGCTGGTATCATGCCTCTGCACAACTGGCTGCCAGATGCGATGGTTGCACCTACGCCAGTCAGTGCTTTGCTCCATGCCGTTGTCGTAGTTAAGGTTGGCGTATTTTCTATCTGCCGCGTCATGCTGTCGGTGTTTGGAGTCAATGTCCTTGCTGAAACTGGGCTTGGGCTGTTTACGGCGTACTTCGTTTCCTTTACCATTCTCACCGCTTCCATAATCGCCTTGACTAAAACCAACCTCAAGGCGCGTCTTGCGTATTCTACGGTGAGCCAGTTGTCGTACATTGTGCTTGGTGTCGCGATGTTGACGCCAAACTCAATCACCGGTGGTTTGATCCATATCGCAAACCACGCATTCGCTAAAATCACCTTGTTCTTCGCGGCTGGGTGTATCTTTGTAGCCACTGGGAAAAAAGATATCAAAGAACTGGGAGGGCTAGGCTATCGGATGCCTTGGACCATGCTTGCATTCGGTGTTGCCTCTTTGAGTATGATTGGGATCCCCCCCGTAGGTGGATTCGTCACCAAATGGTACCTGGCGCTAGGTACTATTGATATCCATAATTGGATTCTACTGAGCGTGTTGCTTATAAGTAGTTTGCTAAACGCTGGTTATTTTGTCCCAATTTTTCTGCAAGGATTCTTCGGGAAACCTGTGCCAGAAGATGTTGGGGTCACAGGAAGCTTGGAAAAGCAGCCTCTGATTTTATTTATGGTGGTGCCTCTGGTTATAACAGCAACTATTTCAGTGCTGATTGGTATCTATCCCAATTTGTTCCTCGATCTTATTAATCTTATGGTGAAATCATGATCGCACAGGTGATAACGTATCTGCGCGAGCGCCCGGCTATGCTGAAGTGGCTTTTTATCGCATACCTGGGGTTTGCGTTAGTATTCGATTTTTTTGCAGATCGGAGCGATGCCCATTTCTGGGGAGACCAAATCATAGGCTTCTGGGCGATATTTGGCCTGCTCGGCTGTCTGCTGATGATTGTTTTCTGCAAAGGGCTGTCACACGTATGGCTGGAGAGGGACACGGATCATTATGACAAGTAGTATCTTTATGCACCCGGCGGCGCTTTTTATTGTCGGCGCGTTGCTGCTGCCCTTATTCAGAAAGTTCAACGCGCAGAAGATCTGGCTGGTAGTGGTACCTTTGCTGGCGTTTATTCAGATCAGATACCTGCCCGCCTCATTCGGTACAGTTGAATGGATGGGCTTCGAACTTCAGTTTGGTCGCGTCGATCAGTTGACCATGGTGTTTCTCCATGTATTTACCTTGATGGCACTGATAGGCAGCATTTTTGGCTTACACGTTAAAGAAAGTGGCCAACATGCTGCGGCGTGGTTGTACGTCGCTGGCTCGCTTGGTACAACTTTAGCTGGCGACTATTTGACTGTCTTCGTATTTTGGGAACTGATGGCGTTCGCCTCAGTATTCCTTATCTGGTATCGGAAGCGCACGCGTTCTATAGAGGCCGGTTACCGTTATCTACTGGTCCACGTCGTTGGTGGCCTAATATTGATGGCCGGTATCTTCCTGCGTTATCAGAATGTGCATGATCTGAGTTTCAATCTCATCGCTCCAGACACTGCTACTCTGGGAGACTACCTCATCATGATTGGGTTCATGTTGAATGCCGCTGTCCCCCCAATTCATGCGTGGCTTCCAGATGCCTATCCAGAAGCAACTGTTACTGGCGCAGTATTTATGTGCGCGTTCACCACAAAAACAGCGGTATATGTCCTAGCTCGCGGCTTTGCAGGTTATGAAGTGCTGGCGATACTTGGCGCGATCATGACTCTGTACGGGGTTGGATACGCGGTAATTGAAAATGATGCGCGTCGAATTCTTGCCTATCATATTGTAAGTCAGGTCGGATATATGGTGTGTGGTATTGGTATAGGCACCCATATGGCGCTTAATGGTGCTTGTGCTCACGCCTATGCGCATATTCTCTACAAGGCGTTGCTGTTTATGGGTGTAGGCTGCGTACTTGAAATGACAGGGCGCTCCAAGTTGAGTGAGCTTGGCGGCTTGTATAAGTATATGCCGTTATCGCTCGTATTTACGGTAATCGGTGGCATTGCAATCTCCGGCTTCCCTCTTACCAGTGGTTTTGTAAGTAAATCCATGATCATTACTGCTGCCGGTGCAGATCACCAAACAATTATTATGCTTATGCTGTCCCTTGCTGCGGTGGGAACGTTCCTGTCGGTTGGAATAAAGTTGCCGTACTACATCTGGTTTGGTCCCAACGATCCTGGCATTAAACCCAAAGAAGCTCATTGGAATATGCAGGTAGGGATGTTCATGGCTGCATTCATGTGCATCTTCCTCGGAGTTTATCCGGATTATCTGTACAACATGCTGCCGTATGCGGTCGAGTATAATCCTTACACCAGCTATCACCTTGCAGAAACGTTCCATCTGCTCGGTTTTACCGGCTTGGGCTTTTATGTCATGGTAAAATACCTTAAGCCCCACGATGTATCCAATCTCGATTTAGACTGGTTTTATCGTAAAGGCGCGTTGGTGTTCATGTGGGTTGCTAAGAAGCCTATTAATGCAGCCAACGAGTGGGTAAGTAACGTGTATCAGAATATAGGTCTGCGTTTTACCATGGCCACCGCGCGGGCACTCTCCTGGTTTGATTGGGAGGGAATTGACTGGGCTCTAGATGGTAGCGCCAAAAGTGTGGTTAAAGCCGGTGAACAGGCCCGACAATTACAGACCGGAAAACTGCAACATTATATCGGGGCAGCAGCTGGTCTGGTGTTCGTTGTTCTGATTGTGGTTGTATTGGTGTGATCGTTTTTACGCCATACACTTTAACTCATTTGAGACAGTAGGAAGTCATGGAAAAGTATCTAATACTGAACACGTTGAATTACCCGATCCTCTCAATGCTGTTGATTGTGCCGGTTGTCGGGGCTATTATCGCTATGTTTTTACGCGGCGATACCTTGCAGAAATACTGGAGTCTTGCTGTAACTCTAATTACGGCTCTGATCTCTGTTCCCTTGTGGACCTGTTTCGACAAATCCACAGCCAAGTATCAGTTTGTAGAGTTGCGCCGCTGGTTCCCTGATCTCAACCTCGACTATGTTGTCGGTGTTGATGGGATCAGTATGTTGCTGGTGTTGCTTACTACATTCGTAATGCCGCTGTGCGTACTGTGCTCGTGGAATTACATCAAGATCCGCATTAAAGAATTCATGGTAGTTATGCTTCTTATGGAAGCAGCCATGATCGGGGTCTTTATAAGCATGAACACCGTGCTGTTTTATATTTTCTGGGAAGGTATGTTGGTTCCCATGTACCTCATCATCGCTATCTGGGGTGGGGACCGAAAAGATTATGCTTCAATTAAGTTTTTCCTCTATACCTTCGCAGGCAGTATCTTCCTGCTGGTTTCTATTATTGCTCTGTATATCAATACCGGGACGTTCTTTATCCCTGAATTGATGGCACATACCTACAGTTTCTCGTTCCAAATGTGGGTTTTTATTGCCTGCGCTTTGGGCTTCGCCATCAAAATGCCCATGTTCCCGTTCCATACATGGCTGCCTGCCGCTCACGTACAGGCGCCTACTGCGGGTTCCGTTATACTGGCCAGTATCTTGCTGAAGATGGGTGGCTACGGTTTTCTCCGTTTCTGTCTCCCCATTACACCAGCTGCTACATATTACTGCGTGCCAATCCTGCTGGTTATGTCACTGATCAGCATCATCGTAGGTGGCTACCTAGCGCTGGGACAAACTGATATAAAGAAACTGATAGCTTATTCCTCCGTTGGACATATGGGCTTTGTAACCTTGGGTATCTTCCTCCTCAATACTGGGGGAATCAAAGGGGCAATGCTACAGATGATTAACCACGGGGTAACCACAGGGGCCTTGTTTATCCTGATTGGGCTAATTTACGAGCGCACCCATAGTCGCGAAATTAGCGACAATAGCAAGCTTGGTATGATAATGCCGATTTATGTAACGTTTCTCGGTATCTTCTCTCTTTCATCCTTGGCGTTCCCCGGCACCAACAGTTTCGTAGGCGAGTTTCTGGTCTTGTTTGGCGCCTTTGAAAAGTATCCTTTGGTTGGAGCTCTTGCTATCCCAGGTGCAATTTTGGCAGCGGCTTACATGCTGCGTCTCTTGCAGAAGATGGTATGGGATGACTCCGATGGGCATGCGCATCACGGTGATGACAGTCGTTCCATTGCTGACTGTAATGCACGCGAGTTTGTCCAACTTGCTTTTCTGACCGTGTTTGTGTTCTGGATTGGCTTGCATCCAACGCCGCTGCTTGACGTAATGGATACCAGTGTTGCTCATCTGATCAGTCAGGTGGAAGCTGGCAGTGTTATCCCTGAAGTGGTACGTACGGGTGAGCACCACGCGCTGCTTCACGATGCAGGTGTGTGGATTAAAAGTATCGTAAGTTTCTAATCAAAGAAGCGGATCAATTATGCTAAACACAGTTTTTTTGCCGGAAATGGCGCTGATGTTCATGGTCTTGGTTATGTTCTTCATGACCTTGGGCAATTTGCGCACAGGAGTGATCCAGGGAGTGACCCTGGCTATGTCAGCCGTGGTGCTGGTGGTAGCTTTTGCTAGTTACGGCGCCAACGGCTTGTTGTTCTACGATGCGTATCAGGTTGATATGCTGTCACAGCTGTTTAAGATCATCATCTTAAGCGGTCTGTTTCTGATCTATGCTCTTGGGCGTGGATTGGTCGGAATCGAGCCAAAGCTGCATGCCGAATACAACATGTTTCTCGGAATCAGCGCCTTGGGGCTGGTTTTCCTCAGCAGCTCCGTTGAGCTCTTGGCCATTCTGCTGAGCCTTGAAATCTCATCATATGCTCTATATGTGGTGATTCCGTTTCGCCAGGGACAGGGGCGCATGTCTGCTGAGGCCTGCATCAAGTACATCATGTTTGGTGCAATTGCGACCGGTTTGACCCTGTACGGTATGGGATATATTTTCGGTCTTGCCCATACAACGTACTTGAATGAGCTGGCAGTGGTAATTCCATCGTTGGTTGCAACACAACCACTGGGTGTTATTGCCATGGTTCTGGTGCTGATATGCTTTTTGTACAAGCTGGCGATGTTCCCCATGCATTTCTGGACACCTGATGTGTATCAGGGGGCAGCCAACGAAACCACCAGCATTATTGCAACCCTGCCAAAAGTTGGCGCGGTGTTGCTCCTGCTGCGTCTCGTTGCTGTTGCCGGCGCGGACATCACCCAGTATACCTGGGTACTTGCAACGTTTGCGGTAATGTCCATGACATTTGGTAATCTCACCGCGCTGGTTCAAACTGACCTCAAGCGTTTGCTGGCATATTCCAGTATCGCCCACGCGGGTTATGTCATGCTTGGTATTATGACTGCAGATCTGTTGGGTATGGCAGCAGCAGTATTCTACATCATCGGTTACCTGCTCATGAACCTTGGTTGTTTCTACGTTATTTATAACGTTGCGCCTGAGGGGCAGAACGTTACCTTTGACGACCTTAAAGGGCTGTCTCGCCGCTCACCGCTACTTGCTATGACTTTGCTGGTAGCAGCTTTCGGTATGGCAGGCATCCCCCCGACTATTGGCTTTGTGGGTAAGTTTGTAGTTTTTACCGGAGCTATCAACAAGGGTTTTTATGCCCTGGTTATTATCGGGGTTATCAACGCAGCCATAGCTATGTTCTACTACCTAAAGATGGCACGTGCTGCATACTGTGGCGCTGACGATGAAAAAGATCCTATCCTGATGCCGATTGGTTCAAAAGCGTTGGGTGTGTTCTTTATTCTAGCTATAATCCTTATCGGGGTGTTGCCACAGGAATTTATGGCGGCCGCGAAAGAGGCTGTCGCGCTGCTATTATAATTAGTTGTCGGAACTAAAGAATGCAAAAAGCCCGCAGCGTATAAACGTTGCGGGCTTTTTGCTTTGTTACGTGCTCTACTTTTAAATTACATATATAGCCAGAAGTGTAGCTGTATGCTGCGTGTGCTGGCTATGCAAAACGTCGTTTTAGTCCTGCTGGTCGATAGCCTGCATTCCACACATGGCAGCGCGTAACTCAGCACCAACGTCTTCAATAAAATGACCACGAATAGCATCGTTGATGCACACCAGAGTCCTGTTATCTACGCTGGTGTCATCGCAGTCCAATCCCTTGCCGATGACCTCGGTAGTGACCTCGTGCATGAAATCACGCAGGAGGGGGATGCAGGCATGGGCAAAGAGGTAGCATCCATATTCAGCGGTGTCAGAGATTATGCGGTTCATTTCATAGAGCTTCTTACGCGCAATAGTGTTGGCAATAAGAGGAGTTTCATGGAGGGACTCATAATAGGCAGATTCAGGTTCAATGCCGACTTCGAGCATTGATTCGAAAGCTAGTTCTACTCCTGCTTTAACCATCGCCACCATCAGAATACCTTTATCAAAGTATTCCTGCTCGCTGATTTTCCCGTTGGCCTCGGTCTGTTCAAAAGCGGACTGTCCGGTCTCTTCGCGCCAGCGCAGAAGATCCTTATCATCATTCGCCCAGTCTTGCATCATAGTGGCAGAAAACTTGCCGGTGATGATGTCGTCCATATGTTTCTGGAACAATGAACGCATAATCTCCTTGAGTTCGTCTGCTAACACAAAGGCGCGAATCTTAGCTGGGTTGGAGAGGCGGTCCAGCATGTTGGTGATTCCGCCCTGTTTCAAGGCTTCAGTGATAGTCTCCCAGCCGTATTGGATCAACTTAGCGGCATAACCTGGCTCGATTCCTTCTCCCACCATTTTGTCAAAACACAGGAGTGAGCCTGTCTGCAGCATGCCACACAGGATAGTCTGCTCTCCCATGAGGTCGGATTTAACTTCGGCGATAAAGGAAGATTCTAGAACGCCGGCACGATCTCCGCCTTGAGCAGAGCACAAGCCTTTAGCAATTTCGAGCCCGTCACCCTTGGGATCATTTTCGCGATGCACAGCAATGAGTGTTGGTACGCCAAAACCTCGCGTATACTCGGCACGTACCTCTGATCCAGGGCACTTGGGCGCTACCATGATTACCGTGAGATCAGCGCGAATTTGGACCCCCTCCTCAACAATATTAAAACCGTGGGCGTAGCAGAACACGGCTCCGTTTTTCATCAGAGGAACTACGGTGTTGACCACATCGGTATGTTGCTTGTCGGGGGCCAGGTTCATCACGATGTCTGCTTGAGGCAATAACTCCTCGTAACTGCCAACGCTGAAATTGTTTTCTATTGCATTTTTGTATGACTGGCGCTCCTCAGCGATAGCTTCTTTACGTAAGGTGTAAGCTACGTCAAGACCACTGTCGCGCATGTTGAGTCCTTGGTTTAGTCCTTGCGCGCCACAGCCAACTATGACTATTTTCTTCCCTTTGACATAATCGCATCCGTTATTGAACTCATCAGCCTCCATAAAACGACAGGTGCCAAGCTCTTCGAGCTGACTCCGCAGAGGCAGTGTGTTGAAATAATTTTGACCCATACCTGATACTCCTTTACATGGTTTGCTTAGAAAGGTTTGCATAGAAACACCAACCTGAATGATCGGCGGAAAATGTTAAGCGCCTATGTTATCCCATAACGCATTGGAGGTAAAACGATTATATAGGACTACGCTTGGTCTTAGGGGACGGATTGGGTAGCGAGGCGAAACTAGAATTGAATAATAAAAAACCCGACCACTTTCGTAGTCGGGTTATAGCGTGCTTTTGGTGCCGAAGGCGAGAATCGAACTCGCACGACCGTTTGGTCACCACCCCCTCAAGATGGCGTGTCTACCAATTCCACCACTTCGGCAATGCAGGGCTCTTTATACGTATTTACTCTATCACTGTCAACATAGAAATTAATCGGTTCCGGGGCCAGGGGTCTCTGATGTAGTGGCAGCAGGCATTTGGGGTAATGGTGCTGCTTCCTGTACCTTTATCTGCTCGGGCATAATACTCGCAGCTCCGTCTTGGTCGTGGAAATATGCCAGAGAGAGGCTGGTGAGCATGAAGACTGCAGCCATCAGAGTGGTTGATTTGCTCAGGAATGACTGTCCCCCGCTGGCTCCAAACATGGTCTGGCTCGCTCCACCACCGAATGATGCGCCAGTTTCTGCGCCCTTGCCGGCTTGAAGTAGAACGATGATTACCAATGATATGGAAACCATAACGTGGATTATCAGAAGTACAGTGGTCATGTGATTAGTTTGCTCCGATTGTTAGTGAAAATGCTGTACTGCGTGCTCGTTACGTGTGTTGCGTGCGCGTTTTTTGCGATTAACTAATGTTTCTACAACAACTGACCGGTAAACTTAGCATACTAGCGCTTAGTGCGCTAGCTGTTTTCTGTTTATCTGTGGGTGTCCGCCATGTGCAGTGGACGCGGAAAGTTGGCGATTGCAGCAAAATCAGCGGCGTTGAGGCTGGCTCCGCCGACGAGGGCCCCGTCGATATCGGCTTGCGCCATAAGCTCACTGATGTTGTCTGGCTTAACGCTGCCACCGTATATAATGCGCGTATTTTGCGCTACGGCTGGGGAAAAGACCCCCTGCAGCAAGCCGCGGATATAGGCGTGTACTTCCGCAGCGTCATCACTACTGGCGGTTTTACCTGTACCAATAGCCCATATCGGTTCATAGGCTATAACTACATGCTCCATCTGGGTGTCATTCACGTCCTTTAAGCCATTCCGGACTTGAGCGCCGAGCACCTCAAATAGATCCCCCTGTTCACGTTGCTCTAGGGTCTCTCCTACACACAAAATGGCACTCATGCCCGCACGCAATACCGCATGTATTTTTGCATTTATAAATGCGTCATCTTCACCAAAAAGTTGGCGCCGTTCTGAGTGCCCTAGGATGACGTATGTACATCCAGCGTCGTTGAGTTGCGCGGCGGACACTTCGCCCGTAAATGCCCCTTGCGGCTCAGGGAAACAATTCTGCCCTCCAACCTTAATAGTGCTCTCTTGGCAGATTTCAGCGACGGCAGATATGGCGGTGAAGGATGGGGCTAACACGATGTCAGTATTGTGCACATCTGCGAGTTTGGTACACAGAGTTTTGGCCAGATCTTTGGCCTCATTTATAGTTTTATGCAGTTTCCAGTTTCCGGCGATCAGAGGTTTGCGCATGTTCTCTCCTACTTTATTATTCTTTGTCGGTCAGGGCCGCCACTCCAGGTAGGGTTTTACCTTCTAGCAGTTCTAGCGAGGCTCCTCCACCAGTGGACATATGGGTCATGGCTGTATTGAGGCCGGCTTTGTTTACTGCCGCGACAGAATCACCACCACCGATGATGGTAACCGCGTCAGAATCGGCCATGGCGCGAGCTACCCCCATGGTGCCTTTTGCGAAGTTGTCCATTTCGAACACCCCCATGGGTCCATTCCATACTACGGTAGCTGCCTTCTGGATGGCTTCGGCATAAATTATCAGAGTTTTGGGACCGATATCCATCCCCATGTACGCTGTCGGGATGTTGGCATCGCCTGTTATTTGTACCTGCGCATCGTTGCTAAATTCCGCGGCGACGATGTGGTCGATAGGGAGTTTAATCTCAACTCCTTTTGCTTCTGCCTGCTTTAATAAAGAAGCAGCCAGTTCCACCTGCTCTTTCTCCAGCAGGGACTTACCCACCTCGAAACCCTTAGCATGTAAAAAGGTGTAAGCCATCCCCCCCCCGATGAGGAGCGTATCCACCTTGTCGAGTAGGTTGGTTATGACAGGAATTTTGTCGTGAACCTTGGCCCCGCCGAGGATTGCAACAAAAGGACGCTTTGGGCTCTCTAAGGCTTTGCCCAGATACTCAAGTTCTTCTGCCATTAGGAACCCAGCAGCAGCTGGCTTAAGCAGATGTGCAATCCCCTCGGTTGAGGCGTGAGCACGGTGGGCCGTGCCGAAGGCGTCGTTGACATACACATCAGCGAGGCGCGCAAGCTGTGCATAAAACTCCGGCGCGTTTTTCTCCTCCTCAGGATGAAAGCGCACATTTTCAAGTAGCACGACATCACCGTCGCTCATATTGGCAACCAGTTTTTCCACCTCGGCGCCAACACAGTCCGGTGCCATTGTCACTGGGTGCTCAAGAAGTTTAGCGAGGTGAGGAGCTACAGGTGCCAAGCTGAACTCTGGCTTGCGCGTTCCCTTGGGGCGTCCTAGGTGGGATGCCAGAATTAGTCGCCCTCCCTGCGCCATGATATGGCGAATGGTGGGCAGGGCGGCGACTATACGGGTGTCGTCAGCGACAGTACCGTCGTTATTCAGGGGCACATTGAAGTCAACCCTGCAAAATACGCGTTTACCGCGCAGATCCAAGTCAGTAACGGAACATTTATTGAGCATCGAATCAATTACTCCATATAGAGAAAATAACGACGGCTTTGCCTCGCTGCTATTTTTTAGTCGCTACCAGATTCAGCAGATCGACAATGCGTGCCGAGTAGCCCCATTCGTTGTCGTACCATAGTAGCACTTTGACCATCCGCTCTTGTAGTACCGCGGTGCTCAGGGCATCAAAGATGCCTGAAGCAGGATTGCCGTTGAAATCTACGGATACAAGAGGCTCATCGCAGTATTCAATAATCCCTTTAAGTTCGCCATTGGCTGCTTCCAGCATCAATGCCTTAACTTCTTCAACCGTAGTGTCTCTCTCGGTTTCAATTACAAAGTCAATCAGGGATACGTTAGGGGTTGGAACGCGAATAGCTATCCCAGCGAGACGCCCCTTGAGCTCCGGAACTACCATGGCCACTGCGTTGGTTGCACCGGTTGTGGTCGGAATCATGGAGACTGCGGCAGCGCGGGCGCGGCGCAGGTCTTTATGGGGTAGGTCAAGAATCTTCTGATCGTTGGTGTAAGAGTGGATGGTAGTCATGCTCCCACGCTTGATCCCCAGTTTTTTATGTAGCAGGTATGCTGCGGGAGCAAGGCAGTTGGTTGTGCAGGAAGCGTTGGAGATGACTTGGTGCTTGGCCGGATCGTAATCGGAAAAATTAACTCCCTTTACCACGGTTATATCAGCGTTCTTCCCTGGCGCGCTGAGTACAACACGTTTCGCGCCAGCTTCAAGGTGTTTTGCTGCAGCTTCGCGATTATTAAACATGCCGGTCGACTCAAGGACAACCTCTACACCATCTTGTTTCCAGGGCAATGCTGCCGGATCTCTTTCGCTGTAAATTTTTATGGCGTGGCCATCAACAATAATGCTGGAGCCACTTACTTCCACCTTCCCGGGGTAAATTCCATGAACGGAGTCGTATTTGAACAGGTGGGCCATGGTTTTTGCATCGGTCAGATCATTTATAGCTGTAACTTCAAAATTAGTTGACTGCATGGCAATGCGCAGGACATTTCGACCAATACGCCCAAAACCATTGATAGCTACTTTTACAGACATAGACATACGCTCCTTTAAGAATTAAGAAAGACTACATAACATGCAGAACCACACCAGAACGTAAGCCGACAGCAGGCCGACAGGCTGGGTTGTTCATCTAGGATGAAAGGATAAACGTCCGCTGGGTAAGCGTCAAGAGGTATGCCACCTTGCCAGCACGAAGTAAGCGCTAAAGGACATCTTTAGGCTCAAGCAGTTCCGGCAGGGGTGGGTCTAGACGGCATGGGTGACCCATTAAGGGCATTGTTTTATGTGTACTACAGTCACAAGATAGTAGCAAGGGCATGCGAGGCTTGCCCAGCTCGGATTGGCAAAGTTTGCCGTATCCTTTCGGTAGAGGCGGCAGTGCAAAAATTGTGGGGCGAGACCGCGCCGGCGTTCTTGCCCTTTTACTGCGCCTGTGTTATGAAAGCGCGAGCGGCAAAGGCTGAGTTTGTCTGCCTGCGCCAGCTGGATGGCTACAGGCTAAGGGTGGCGTCAATCTCATTATAATTGCTCAGATTTACTCCACTCATCTGCATATAAGCTGTATATGAAATTACATAAAAGCAGACAAAAAGCGGCGGGAGAAAGCCGGTGCGTATTTGCCAGATTGCCAGTGGAAGCAAGGGCAATTCCATATATGTAGAGAGTGACAGCAGTAGGGTATTGATCGACGCGGGTCTTTCCGCGCGTGAGCTTACCCGACGTCTGCTAGCGATAGGAGTCGCGGCGCAGGACCTTGACGCCGTTATTATAAGCCACGAACATCGAGATCACTGCAGCGGCGCCGGACCTCTGTGCAGACGCTACAATTTACCTCTATATTGTTTGCCTCAGACCTATGCAGCGCTGCCGTCCATTGGAGCTGTAGACTACTGCGCCTTGGAAACGGCTGGAGTGTTGCGCTTGCGTGATCTGGAGGTGGAGACGTTCCCAGTTACCCACGATGCTGTCGCTCCTGTCGGGTTTATCCTGACGGCGGGGCGCGTTCGAGTGGGGATTGCCACCGATCTTGGTGTGGTTACCCGTCTGGTGCGTGAGCGCCTGCAACGCTGCCAGGTGCTGGTGCTAGAGACCAATCACGATGAGCAGATGTTGCAAGATGGGCCATATCCGTGGTCCTTAAAGCAGCGAATCCGCGGGCGTCATGGTCATCTTTCCAACAACCAGGCTGCCGAATTACTCGGAGATTTGTTATGGCCTGAACTGCAGGCGGTATTTATGGCCCATATTAGTGAAACCAACAACACGGTGGAACTGGCCCGGCAGAGGATAGATCGGGTGTTGAATGGGCAAAATAGCTGTAACCCACAGCTGATTGTTGGACAGGTGGCGGTTGCCAGCGAGAGCTTCGAGTGTCGAACCTGAATTAAGATACACCGCGTTATAAATTATTTTACATGGAAGGTCTGCGTTTGGATTCTGCGCTTACGCAGGCACTTCAGTGGGTATACATCCCCTAAAGGGGAGGACTGAATGAGGAGAAAATATGGCCAACAGGATTGTTGTAGGTCTTAAAGACGGGGTTCGTGACGCGCGCGCAGAACGGGTGCGTCAGGATATCAGCAACCACCTCGGGATTGAATTGCAACAGGTGCGTACGCTTGATGTCTACACTGTAGACGCGCAGCTCAGTGACGCGGAACTGCAAGCGGCAGCTCAAGGGCCATTTTCCGACCCGATAATCCAGGAATATGGCGTAGATAAAGCCCTGGCGCAGGATTTCGATATGCTGATCGAAATCGGTTTCCGCCCTGGAGTTACCGATAATACCGGGCGTACCGCGCGCGAGGCATTGGAGTATCTGCTGGGGCGGAAGTTTGCCGGCGACGAGGCCGTGTATACCTCGGTGCAGTATCTGCTTAGCGGGGATGTGGATAAGCAAAAGGCCGAACAGATCGCCGCTGGAGTTCTTGCCAATGGACTGATTCAGCGCTGGACTATCGTCAGTCGCGCAGAATTTGATCCAAAAACCGGACTGGCACCGCAAGTGGCCAAGGTAATGACCACCGGACAGCCGGGAATCCGCGAAATGGATCTGGATGTGGACGACGACACGCTGATGCAGATTAGCCGTGATGGGATGCTGGCGCTTAGCTTGGAGGAAATGAAGACCATTCAGGCCTTTATTGCCACCCCGGCAGTGCAGCAGCAACGCAAAACAGTGGGACTGGGGGGGTGCATCACTGACGCTGAACTGGAGGCGTTGGCGCAAACCTGGAGCGAGCATTGTAAACACAAAATATTTGCTGCCCGTATTGATTACGAAGATGAATACGGCCAGAAAGAGAGTATCGATTCACTGTTTAAAAGCTACATCATGGAGACAACCAGCGAAGTTCGCAGACAAAAGGGAGCGGATGATATTTGTCTGTCGGTATTCAAGGATAACGCTGGCGTTGTCCGCTTTACCGATGACTGGAGTATGGTCTACAAGGTTGAGACCCATAACTCCCCTAGTGCGCTTGATCCGTACGGTGGTGCGTTGACTGGCATTGTTGGAGTAAACCGCGACCCTTTCGGTACTGGCCGCGGCGCACGCCTGATCTTCAACACCGATGTATTCTGCTTTGCCTCACCTTTTTATGCCGAACCTTTGCCGCCGCGTCTGCTGCATCCGCGCCGGATCTTTGAAGGTGTGGTCGAAGGTGTAGAGCATGGAGGTAATAAAAGCGGCGTTCCAACCATTAACGGTTCGCTGGTGTTCGACCGCCGCTTTGTCGGAAAACCACTGGTGTACTGTGGCAGTGCTGCCCTTATGCCGGCGCAATTGCATGGGCGCCCAGGGCATGAAAAAAAAGCACTGGTAGGGGATCACATCATCATGGTGGGTGGACGTATCGGTAAGGACGGAATCCACGGGGCCACGTTCTCCTCGGAAGAATTGCACGAGAATTCACCGGTAACCGCGGTACAGATAGGCGACCCCATCACCCAGCGGCGCATGTTTGACTTTCTCCTTATCGCGCGCGATAAGGGCTTGTACACCTCCATCACCGACAACGGTGCCGGCGGTCTGTCGTCCTCCGTAGGAGAGATGGCCGAGGATACTGGCGGTTTTGAAATGCACTTGGATCGGGCACCGCTCAAATATGCCGGACTTCAGCCGTGGGAGATCTTGATCTCCGAGGCACAGGAGCGTATGACTCTGGCCGTCCCCCCTGAACATGTGGAGGAGTTTATTCGCCTAGGGGAGAGCATGAACGTTGAGTCCACTGACCTTGGAGTCTTCACCGACTCGGGTTACTTTCACTGCCTGTACCACGGTCAGACTGCAACCTATCTGCCCATGGATTTCCTGCATAATGCCAATCCGCAGATGAAAATCCCGGCGCGCTGGGAAATCAAGACCCACCGCCAGCCGGCGGAAACGGATCTGCCTAAAGCGCAGGAGGCCCTGCTTAAGTTGCTGGGCTCGCTCAACGTATGCTCCAAAGAAGTTGTAGTGCGGCGTTTCGACCATGAGGTGCAGGGCAACACCGTGCTAAAACCTCTGACCGGAGAAGCCAACGATGGCCCCGCTGATGCAGCTGTAGTGCGTCCGTTGCCCGACTCCTTCGCTGGAATTACCGTGGCGCACGGCATTTGTCCGCGTTACAGTGATATCGATACCTACCATATGACCGCTTGCGCCATTGACGAAGCTCTGCGCAACTACGTGAGTGTCGGCGGCAATGTCGACCATGTTGCGGGGTTGGATAACTTCTGCTGGTGCGACCCAGTTCTGAGTGAGCGCACTCCCGATGGGCCGTTCAAGGCGGCGCAGCTGGTGCGGGCAAACAAGGCACTGTATGATTATTGCGTCGCCTTTGGGGTCCCGCTTATCTCCGGCAAGGATTCGATGAAAAATGACTACCACATCGACGGGAAGAAGATTTCTATCCCGCCTACGCTGTTGTTCTCGGTAATTGGCAAAGTAGACGATGTGCGTCTGTGCACCACAATGGACGTAAAGCGCCCGCAGGATAAAGTCTATCTACTGGGCAGTACCAGTGCGGAGCTCGGAGGTTCTGAACTCTTTAATATTCTCGGGTTTACCGGCAACCATGTTCCACAGGTTGATGCCGATAGCGCCTTGCGGCGCTATCGCACCTTGAATCGGGCTCAGAAGGCTGGGTTGGTGGCCTCATGCCACGACCTGTCAGATGGCGGTCTGGGGGTAGCTCTGGCCGAAAGTGCCTTTGCCGGCGGGTTCGGCATGGATATTAACTTAGGGAATCTGCGTACCCAAGGGGAGCTCTCAGTCCTTGAAATGCTCTACTCCGAATCACAGAGTCGGCTGCTGGTTACAGTGGCGCCCGCCAATGCGGAGGAGTTTGAAAAGCTTTTCAGTGGGCAGGAGATCTGTTGCCTGGGCAAGGTTACCAGTGCTCCCACTTTACGCATCCTCGCCAGCGATGAGACCCTGATTATCGAGGAAAATATCTACGTATTGAAAGAGGCCTGGCAGGCCACATTGAAGGAGCTTTGATTATGTCCGCTGAAGTTAAAGCTATCGTGGTTTCCGGCAACGGCACTAACTGCGAGCGTGAGGTGGCCAATGCCTGTCGTCTGGCTGGGGCCGAACATGTCGATATAGTGCACCTTTCACGCCTGCTCTCCGGCGAAGTAAGCCTGCACGATTACCATTTTCTTAATTTTGCTGGGGGTTTTCTCGACGGGGACGACCTGGGCGGTGCCATAGCTGGGGCGAATCGACTGCGACATGCCAAGATAAAAACCAGCGGGCGCTCCTTGCTCGACGAAATTCTGCTGTTTGTGGAGAATGGTAATCTGGTTATGGGGGTGTGTAACGGTTTTCAGCTCATGGTCAAGATGGGCTTACTCCCGGGGTTCGATCATGATTATCGCACCCAGAGAGCAACCCTGACCTTCAACGATCGCGGTCGGTTTGAAAATCGCTGGGTATACCTGAAGGTTGATCAGAAGTCCCCCTGTGTGTTTACTCGCGGTCTTACTGGCATGTATCTGCCGGTGCGCCATGGGGAAGGGAAGTTTGTGGTTGAAGATCCGCAGGTGCTGGAAAGAATTGAAGCCGAACATCTGTCAGTGCTGAAATATAGTGATGCCGCTTACATCTCCCCGACGATGGAGTTTCCCCTTAATACCAATGGGTCGATGGCTGCCATCGCCGGACTAACCGACCCAAGTGGGCGTGTGTTTGGCCTCATGCCCCATCCAGAAGCGTATTTGCACCGCACCCATCATCCACGCTGGACCCGCGAAGAGTTGCCCGAAGAGGGAATGGGACTGTGGCTGTATAAGAATGCCATCAATTTTATTCGTGAACAGGTGCTTTAGTCGGCGATTAAGAAACATCACACCCTAAGAAGGAAGTAATAAAAACATGTTTGATAAACTGAAGGAAGAATGTGGTGTTTTCGGTATTTATGGGCACCCCGAAGCTGCTAATCTTACCTATCTAGGGTTGTACGCTCTGCAGCATCGTGGGCAGGAAAGCTGTGGCATTGTTGCCTCCGACGGCTCTACGTTGCGCGCCCATCGCAGAAATGGGCTGGTATCTGACGTATTCCGTGATCCGCAGATATTTGAGCGCCTGCCCGGACGCAGCGCGATTGGACACGTGCGCTACGCCACCGCCGGCAGCAGTGATGTGAAAAACTGTCAACCGATTATGGTCGACTATGCCCGCGGCAGCATTGCGGTGGCACACAACGGTAATCTAGTTAATGCGCAGGAATTGCGCAACGATCTTGAGCAGTTGGGGTCTATCTTCTCTAGCACCTCCGATGCGGAAGTGATTATTCACCTGCTGGCCAGAAGCCATGCAGATAGTCTTTCCGAACGCATCACTACAGCCCTTGAGCGTGTGGATGGGGCCTACAGTCTACTCTTCCTCACCGAGACTCGGATAGTGGCGGTGCGCGATCCGCGCGGGTTCCGTCCTCTGGTGCTGGGGAAACTTGAGGGGGGCTATGTAGTCGCCTCTGAAACCTGCGCCCTTGATCTGATCGAGGCGGAATTTATCCGGGAGCTCGAACCAGGGGAGATGGTGATTATCGATGATAAAGGGGTGCATTCCATGTTCCCCTTGGAGAAACGCTCCCCCTGTCCGTGTATTTTTGAGTTTGTCTATTTTGCGCGCCCAGATAGCACTATCTTCGGACGTGAGGTTTATTCTGTGCGCAAGGAATACGGGCGTGAATTGGCGCGCGAGTTTCCTGTAGACGCGGATGTGGTTGTGCCTATCCCTGATTCTGGGGTGCCGGCCTCCATCGGGTATGCAGAAGAATCGGGTATCCCTTTTGAACTCGGTCTCATCCGTAACCACTATGTAGGACGGACCTTCATCGAGCCGCAACAGGCGATCCGCCACTTCGGGGTAAAGATAAAACTCAACCCGGTGCGCGAAGTGATTGAAGGTAAACGCGTGGTGATTGTGGATGACTCCGTTGTACGCGGAACCACGGCACGCAAGATTGTCAAGATGCTGAAGAACGCCGGCGCAAAAGAGGTGCATATGCGGGTATCCAGTCCGCCGACTAGCTACCCGTGTTATTACGGTATCGATACTCCCACGCGGAATGAACTCATCTCCTCGTCCCATAGTATCGAGGAGATAAATCGCTATATCACTTCAGATTCTCTGGGTTATCTTTCGATCGAAGGCTTGCTCAAGGCCACCTATGGTCAGGAAAGTAGAGATCCAGAAAACAAAGATATGTGCAGGTTCTGCACCGCCTGTTTTACGGGTAAATATCCGATAAAATTTCCACACCTGAAGGCAGATAATCAATTGGGTTTGTTCGAGCGCTAGGCTCGGCGACTCATGTGTTTCGGGCAGGGAATAGCTCGAAAATGACGCAAGAACAGGTAAAAGAAGAGCGAGTAACGTCGAGTAGAATATATACACGCAGAGGGGAAAGAAAATGACCGCACAGGAACGTAGTGAACTGATGGATATTATTCGGCTTCTTTCGTACGAAGAGCGTGAAGTCACTCTGGCTTCAGGGCGTAAAAGTAACTTTTACTTCGATGGTAAGCAGACCACCCTGCATCCACGCGGTTCTGTGCTAGTGGGTAAGGCGTTCCTCGACGCTGCACGCTCTTTTGGGTGCAAGGTTGACGGTGTAGGCGGCCTCACCCTTGGGGCCGACCCCATTGCAACGGCGACCTCCCTGATAAGTTCACTTGAGGGTGAGCCCATTCCGGCCTTTATTATTCGTAAAGAACCTAAAGGGCATGGCACCGGCCAGTGGCTCGAAGGGCGCAAAAACCTCGCGCCAGGAGCCAAGGTGGTGATTGTTGAAGACGTCGTGACCACTGGCGGCTCCTCCATGAAGGCGATTGAGCGCGCGCGCGAGGAGGGGCTCAAAGTTATCGGTGTTGTCACCCTGGTTGATCGCGAAGAGGGGGGGAGTGAGTGTTTTACTGCGGCCAGCATTCCATTCAAGGCGATTTTCACCAAGACCCAAGTGGCCGCCTAAAGTTTGACACATACGCAAGTAGCATGACCTATATTTATCTTACCATCGCTATTGTCGCCGAGGTTGTTGCAACCTCGGCGCTTAAGGCTTCGGAGCAGTTCAGCCGCGCATGTCCCAGCGTAATTGTAGTGCTAGGGTATGGAGTGTCGTTTTACTTCCTTGCGCGTGTCTTGCAGGAACTTCCCGTCGGGATAACCTATGCAGTCTGGTCCGGAGTAGGGATAGTGCTTGTAACCCTGCTATCAATGCTGCTTTATCAGCAGATCCCGGACCTCGCGGCCATTGTCGGTATGGGACTAATCATCACCGGCGTGGCCGTCATCCACCTCTTTTCTTCCAGCGTTAGTAAGTAGATAACACCTCTTGTAACCATCTTTTTCTAGCACCTCCAATACACTCCAGCGCTCATTCCCTCCTCGGTACAACACATATCGAACGAATGCCAAGGTATGGCAGGTTTGGATCTATTCAAAGGCGCGCATCAGGCGCTCAAAGCTGTCGGGGCAGATGTGGCATTGTTTGCCCATAGCGCTGAGCCTTACTTTCGGCTCTTGCCGGCAAAAACACCCGCGAAAGGGTTCTTTTTTTTGAGTAAGGGATGTGTAGGCATGGTCTCATGGAAGAAGCGGACGTCTTCGATGGTATAGAAGGCGTTGGGGTCAAACTCCTTGATGAGGTTGATCACTTTTTCGAGGTTACGCCGTTTGGCGATAGTGAAGACAATCTTTACTGGGCCCGTTTCCCCGCGCGCATCAACAGTAGTGACGCCGAATCCCGCCTGCCACAGGGCGTTGGTTAATCCTGGAGCTTGTTGATGCGGGGTGATGGTGCGGATGATGTGGCTTCCCACCGCGAGGCGCTCTTCAAGCAGTAGCCCCACATAATTGCCCACTGCGAAACCAAGGGCGTAAGCGATGTAAGTAACCCAACTGTTGAGGTGTTGCATTACTTGGGAGATAGCTATCACCCAGATCAGAATTTCGATAAAACCCAGCGGAGCGGCAATATACTTCATCCCTCTGGAGACGAAGGTGATGCGGAGTGTCCCGATAGAGACGTCGAGGATACGCGCAAGAAAAATCAAAAAAGGAATGCCCAGCGTAGACATAAGTCCTGGATCCACGGCAGATGCTGTGATCATGATGCACTCCTGAAAATCGAGGTGGGAATTGGGTTGATAACACCATGGCTCATGGTGTGCGAAACGTAGCAGGCAGATATGTAAGAGTCAAGCTTGGAACGGGTGTCGAGGGGGCTCCACCTATATTACCTGCAATCAAGTGCTTATACTGGTGTACTCGGTTGTGTAGAAATGTTTTGAGCAAATAATTCACCTTATGTTGTTGTCTGTTTGCCACCCTGTTACACTACGATAGTTAGTTTGACATAATTATCTTAAATCCACGGGTGAAGTATGCTTGCAAATTTGTATTCAGGGGCACTAATAGGTATCGATGCGTACCGGGTTGAAGTCGAAGTAGATGTTAGCCAGGGTATGCCGCAATTTGCTACGGTTGGCCTACCGGAAGGCGCTGTCAGAGAGAGCAAGGACAGAGTTAAGTCGGCTATCAAGAACAGCGGTTATCAATTTCCAGTGCGGCGTATCACCGTCAATCTGGCTCCCGCAGATATCCGCAAAGATGCCGCTTCTCTCGACCTGCCGGTGGCAGTGGGGATTCTGCAGGCAACAGGAGTGCTGAAAGAAAATGCCAAGCGTTACCTGTATATGGGGGAATTATCCCTTGATGGCAGGATTAAGCCGGTGCGTGGAGCTCTGGCGGTAGCGTGTGAAGCGCATAAATGGGAGGTAGACGGCATTATTCTACCTCAAGAAAATGCCGCAGAAGGGGCAGTGGTAGATAACCTGCCGGTATATCCAGTACGGGATTTGGCCGAAGTGGTGGGGTTTCTCAATGGGGAACTCCAGA